>Ga0307517_10012147_pt1 | contig 11858 bp, 3 predicted proteins | sample 23_EM_MG_FD_194515 | JGI IMG/M metagenome (GOLD analysis project Ga0307517, IMG submission 194515) | Populus trichocarpa ectomycorrhiza microbial communities from riparian zone in the Pacific Northwest, United States - 23_EM | ecosystem: Host-associated > Plants > Roots > Unclassified | place... | reverse complement strand
AACAAGCACAATTGGGTAAATATCTCATTCTTCAATACTAAATATCTTGATCTATATATATTTTTTAAATTTTTAAATTTTATTTTAAGTTATTATTAATAACTTTTTTCTTGTTTATTAATATATATAATTCTGAATTTATTTGATCGATCACATACACACATTTTATTTATATAATTTTTTGATGTATAAAAACATTAAAAAAATTCAATATATACATTTTTGTTTTCTGAAAAAAAATATCTAACTTGTAATATAGCGCGAGAAATACTAGTAGTAACGTGACGAAGGAGGGAGTCTCGAAATAAGGTTGACCTCTCTCCCTAGTCTCCACAGAATCTTCAGTCAAAACTAAAAAGCTCGTGCTCCTTACGTGCTCTCCCTCCTTTTATCATCTCTCTCCCTCTCAACCACCGATCCCAAAATTGAAATCTCACAGGGATCTTTTCTCTCTCTCTTAATTTTACTGAGAGAAGCCAATCTTTCTGCTCTTGTTATAGATTAGGGTTTTGATGTTTGCTAAGTTAACCAATAATGGTTATGTGTTGTGATTGTGTGATGCCATTCTAGTTGATTGTTATTATTATTATTTTATAAATTAAATTTGATTAGCTAGGGTTTTGTATTTGGGGATTTTGACATGACAGAAACTTCGAAAGCTCGCGTCACCATTACTCTTGGCCGCAGTGGTCAGGTATTTTTTTTTTCCTTCCAACCCTCCCTTTTCTTTAATCTAAAAATTAGGTTTTTTTTTTTAGTTATGGATTGTTCTAATGGAAGACTTTATTGTTGCTTGGAGAGAAAATGAATTTTAATTGTTTGTTTAATATGGGAGAAAAGTGTTGAAAGAGAGATTATATTAAAAGAAAAATTAGCAGCAATAATGTTTTCATGAAAAGGAGATACCTTTGGGTATTGTATAATCGCTTTGATTCATAGGTGTGAGTAACCTTACAGGTGGTAAAGAGAGCTGCAACGATATCGGATGATTATTCCAATTCTCAGCAAGGTGCTGGGAGTAAGCGGTCTGTTATGGATAGATTAGGACACCAACTTAGCAACAAACGGTGTGTTTGATTTTGTTTTTGTGTGGTAGTGTTTGTGGAACAGTATTCTGCTTCGCAATTCTTAGGTGGAGAATGTTATTGTTTATATTTGCTTTTGTGCAGGCAAAGAGGGGACAGTAGTTTGACAAGTTTAGGTTCTAATGGTGTGAAAGGTAATAGCCTTACTCTACTGCATTGAATGTTTTTAGACATTTTCTGATAATTGACCTTCGTGTATGTATTTGATTAACTAAGATGGTCGCATTGATAAAGATGACCTTCGATACAAACTCATGCAAAAGAATGTATTTAGAAGAGCTCAAAGTGATGATGACCAGAAAACCATGGACCTCCGTGAAAAGCTTTCTAGGACAGTTCAGCCTTCAGGCCATCCACTCAGTACCAATCTTGATGCACGGCAGCGTATGCCTGAGCCAACGGACACTAGTATCTTAGGGAGAATTCCTCCAACAAGAAGTGCAGATGATTTACATCACATGTACTCTTCTAGAAATTCTTTTTCTTCTTGGACTTTGGATCATATACGACGAAGATCTCCGGATAGAGTTATAAGTTCTTCTAGGGGTTTATCGCCACCTAGAAACGTGGATAATCTACAGCGAAGGCCTTTGAACAGGACATATGATGATTTTAGAACAGTTTCATATATGAATAAAGATGTTCTTGATACTCCAAGGTCTGTGAGCAGTTCCTCAACTTTTATGACAAAATCTGCCATGCCTCCACCGTCAACTGTACCTGCTACGTCTGTGGCACCACGTATGAGCCAACTTCCTCCATCAAGTGGCCTTGTGCATAAGAGTTCATATGCGGTACTAGTTTGTTGACTTCTGGCACTTGCATTGCCTACTCACAACACATAAGACATGCAACTGCTTATATTGATTAATTTCTTGCTTATTGTGTATCATGACTTGATGTGCTTTATATGAGTAGTGGTTGCTTACAATGTTAGCTTACAGAAAATGGAAGATGTCTGTTATGTTTACACCAAGTATTCAGCTAGTTTACCTGTGATAGTTTTAACCTTTTAATCACTGCTATGACTAATCCTTGAAAATTTCATGTGCTTGGTAAATTTTCTGTATTTGATGTGGCCTGGCATTTTAATTGTTAGGCTTGCAAATAATGAATGTGAGAGAGGGAGCTGCACATATACGCAGATATTGAAATTTTTTGCAGCATATCTACCTGACAGAAGAAAGAAAGAAATTATAAAATGGCAAACACAAATATAATAGGAAATGGAAAGATTAAGGAAAACTTCTGGGGGAATCAGTGAACTAGGCCAGCTATATTACGGGCTAAAATTATTTGGTTCCTTATGATTGGGCACATGAGTCTTTTGATGAACCAGGAATTCTAGATCACTAACTCAAATGGCCTGTTCAGAGTCTGAAGACAGTTTGATTTGAAATTGTAGAGAACGAGTGGACTAAGCCAACATAGGAAATGGAAAGATGAAGGGAAACTTCTGGTGGAATCAGTGAACTAGGCCAGCTATATAACTGGCTAAAATTATATGCCTCCTTATGATTGGGCACATGATTCTTTTGCTGAACCAGGAATTCTTTATCGCTAATTTGAATGGCTTGTTTAGAGTCTGAAGACAGGTTGATTTGAAATTGTAGAGAATGAGTGGACTAAGCCAATAGCAAGGCTCCACTTCTGCAGAAAATCTAGTTCCGAGTCAGATTTTTGGATGTACTTCTGTCTTGTTACTGATTCCAATTTTTTGTCCTCTCTTTTTAACTCATGCTCCTTCTATCCCCCAAAGAATCCATTTTTCCTATTTTGGTTTGTCCTGAAATATATGTCTAGTTAGGGGATTGTTGCTTTATTTTTCCTTAATTATTCAAAATATTTACTTTTTGCATAAACTCTGAAAAAAGTGTGCAAAAATATAGATTTGCTCTACATATATTGAGTTCTTTTAAAATTGTGTAAAGTTAATTAGGACAATCTTTGTAGGGACAAAGGGAGTAGTAGTTTCCTTTGGGTTCATGTGAACCGAGTGCAAGTCATTTGTTGCCTGATAGCTTACAGAGCTAACTTCCTCTTTAAGGATAACCCAGATTTCCCAAATAAACACCTACTAACTTCTTATCTATTTCCGGCTTCTATGTAGGCTGAAGAACAACAAACTGTTGAAGGCCTACTACATTCATTGGGATTAGGGAAATATGCCATTCTTTTCAAGGCTGAGGAGGTACACCAAATATTCCTCTTGTTTTAATAATTTTTTTCATAGACTATAGATGCTATCTTCTTATTTGTTTTATAATTGCACATTATTTTATGTGAAACATGAAGGTTATGTGATTTGTGCAATTTGACCACTATGGGGCTTCATGCCATGGAGCAACGACAAAAAAAGAAGAGTGGAACTACATTGCAATTTTATTATTTCTTTGTTAGGATTATAATCTACACGTCATATTTTTTAATTTCACACTTGCATGACATGTCTATACCTGGTACTGCTGTTACATTTCTGGGTGACATGATTATACACATGTTTGCGTTCACATATGGTCAGATCTATGTTTTGAGAAAACCAGACATTATTGGTTTTGTACGATTGTCCATCAGGGTTTTTTTCTCCCCCCCCCCCCCCCCTCCCACCACCTGTTGTATGCCAAGGAGAATAATATTATGTACTGGAACTTCTATTTTTTCAAGCTACCTAATTTAAGATTCGTGTAATGTATCAAACAGATAGATATGCCTGCATTGAAGCAGATGGGGGAAAGTGACCTCAAAGAGCTGGGCATACCTATGGTAATTTTCCTTCTTTTCCTTTACTTGTCTACTATCTTGGGTGTTATTTTGTAATGGCATATGATGTCCAAGTCTGTTTCGTGCTCATGTTTTCTGCATCTCAAGTATTTCACTGTCTTGTGATATTTAAAATGTTGATACAAAAATTGTTGAAGCATGCATGATTAATCTTTTAGTTATTTGAAATGAATTACTTTATTGTACAAACTTAACTGGCATCTATGTACCCCGCCACTCAAGAAGTCTCAAGTTCGAGCCTCTCCTTTTTAAAAATATAAAAAGAAACCTTTTCATGATATCTTAGCTGTCATTATACTTTAAAGACTGATCATCATCATCATCATCATCATCATCATCACTAGTGATGATTTTTCAATTTGATGCAATTTTTTCATGTTAGTTATTAAGAACTGTAGGGGCTGCCTCTTCTTGTGAGATGAGTTTTTGCAATAAAAAAAAAAATTATTAGGGTAGAGGGCATGGTGGGTGTTTCTTCTTCTGAATAAATATTGCACTGAAGTGAACAATATTTATGTTAAAAAAACATGGAAAATACTTGGCAAAAATAAGGGTTGTAGATTCACAGTATTAAGAAATGTATAGACTGCCTCTGCACGTGAGATGAGTTTTTGCACTCTAAAATTTGTTAATGACATTGTGCTTGGTGGATTTTTCTTCTTCTGAATAAATATTGCACCGAGTTAAAAATATTTATGTTAAAAAAGACATGGAAAATACTGGGCAAAAATGAGGGTTGTGGATTCACGGTACCGTACTAAGTTGTGTTTCACCAAATGAATGATCATTATTCCATTTGTTTCGGAAAATATCTGATTTGCATGATGTGTTCTTTTTGCTTATTGAAACAAAAGCTGTGGTGGCACTTCTCTGGGATACCCCACACACCTTGTAATTATTCTTAAATTTGCATTTCGGTAAATCATTAACATTAATGTTGGTTTCCTTTGAACATTTTCTGAAATGCAGGGGCCAAGAAAGAAGATTCTTCTTGCACTCCTGCCTCGTTCCAAATGGCATCCTTGACGGTTGTACTTTGAGATTCTAGTTATGCTTGGATTATGTAGGTTGTAATCTAAAATGAGAAGCTCGTATTGAACAATCTTTTTGTGAAGTATTATTTTGTGCGTTTGTCCTCATTTTAGGTTAGGAACGGCCCACGAATCTATTGTCAAATAATTGCTTCCAAGATATAACTCTATTAGTTAGCATTTTGATTCCTGGCAGAGGAAAATTTTGAGATGCAGGATTTTTTTCCATTAATATGTTTCTTCATTTTCATGTTGTGTGTTTTGAGCTTGAATTCGAATCATGCAGGATTATTCCTGGTTGATGATTTGACTGGGGATTGGGGCAGGGCCGGTATGAGCATCGAGGTTGCCCTCTAGGGTGTTCATAATCTCAATTGAAACATGGAAATGTTTGGTTATAACATGAGAGAATCAGCCAAGAGATAAAATCCGTTTTTGTTTTTATCTGAATGTAATGTCGGGTGTCTGTTTAGACCTTAAACCACTCTTTCTCAAATGAGGTCCATTTAGGGTGTGTTTGTGAGGGCTTTAGGAGAGGAAGAGGATGGCTGGATAGGTGGGTAGCGTTCTTTTTTTTTTTTCTTTTTTTTTTAACTGACCCAGGTAAGTTGAGGGATCAAAAAAAATTTAAATATAATTTTTTTTTCAAGTTTTAGGGAATTTTTTGGCATTATTATTAAATTAAAAAAATATAGTTGTTTTTATTAAGTCTTAATATTACCCTTTTGCCTTCAATTCTCTATCTCCCCACAGTTTTAATTTAGTGCTCTTTTGATTCAAGATTTTCATCTATCTAACTCTTTCAAAGAGGGGTTGGTTGTTTTTGTTGTAAAGGTTGTATCCGACAGTTTAGTGTTGCTTGGAGCGGAAAACTTGGTCTCAATTTGGGAAATTACAGAACAAAAAACCACAGATTCCACACTCGATTCTGCCAAAACAAATATTTTGAAGCAGCGCAGGCCTATATATGAATAGGAAAAAGAAGCAAAAAGCAGTAAGAAATGCTATTACTTGTTAAGAGCTCGCCAATTGTTTGATGAAATACTAGCTAGTTTTCCAATGAACTTCTTGTCCCCGCATGTACTTTTACAAACCCTAATAACTTCGCGTTGATGACAGGGTTTATTCAAAAAGGCAAGCATAGCAAGCATGGAAATCATACTGTGTAAGCTTTGCTTTCTTTCTCCCATCTTTGAATATATTGTTCCTTTGAACTTTGTTGGTTAACATCTCAAGCTTTTTTGACTTTTCATGTCTGGTATAGTTGGTAAGGAGGATGCTTTTTATGTTATTGTTTCAGGTTTAATTAAAATCCAAGAAAAAAAAATTAATTATATATATAAAAAAGATTTAGATGATCTTTGAAAGATTCTATCAAACAAAAATCTAGTCTTAATACTTTTACCATTAAAAAAGAAAAAAACTTTTCCATGCATCTCATTTTATTTAATACAACAGTTTTTTTCCACATTATTACTGGTTTCTTTGACCCTTGTTTTTCTCTTCTTTTTCTAACAACAGGGATATGCTTTCGGTTGCCGTTGGATGTGATGATATTTCATTATGTTGCCTTTTTCTCTTCTTTGTGGGCGTTACTATTAGACTCGTTCATATGCAAGGGAAAGAGGCAACAAAAGAATTGAGCAGAGCATAATTCAAATTTCAAACAGCAGGGAACTATAATATATAATCCGATATAAAACTCATTCCCCCTTGGTCTTCTTGCGCCTAAAAAATGCCATATATCTAATCCTGATTATATCCCTTGTACGATTGTTCCCAAGCTCAAGGCTAGCCAAGCCAGCGGCAAAATTAGGTAGGATTGACCCTTAGCTACCATTGAATTGTCCCATCTGCTAATTTTGTGATTGTAATTTTTTTGGCTTATAAATGATGTTAGGTTGGAATGTTTCCGCCCACTACAACTTTGGTGATGGATTAAATATGCTGCTGCTTAAAAGAAAAGCCAAGATTTCTTTCTATGGTTCAAGATCAAATAATTCAATTCAATTCTATACGTAAACTAATTTAGCAACAACTAGTAATTATTAAGTCACGCGGGTTGGATCAAAAAATATTTAGAATGTAAGGAGATTCTCCAGGTCGCAGGGAATTATTTGGTATTGTGATTAAACCCGACCCAACAAGTTAATCTTTAAACCTAACAACCTGCTTCCTTGCCTAGCCCTGATTTAAAATTAAACCATGTGGGAATTGTCTTTACGTGATCTGGTCGACTTGGCAGGTACAAAGATAACCTAGAAGACCGGTAAAAAACGTGATTTGACTTTAATTTTTTTAAATGACACTTTTTTTAATATTGAGACAACAACATATTGAATCAACCTAAACTTCATAACTTAACTCGTGACTCGGGTCATTGACTCCACTAAGTTTTATATTTTTGTATTTTTAAATTATCATTTTACTTAATTAGACGATAACAAAAATAAATACTAGCAAAATAGCAAAGGAAATAAAAAGGGGGGGACCTCCTTGTTAAAGAACCATCTCAACCCAATAGCTTAAGCTATTAGGTGAGGTCCCAGGATATGATTTATATTATTCTCTAACACACCCCCTCAAGTGAAAGCCCTTTGGACTTGAAACTTGCACAGACCCACATTACCTTGTGCTTAATTTTTATCAAATAAATGGGGATGGTGAGATTCGAACTCGAGACCACTTGGTCATTAAGGCTCTGATACCATGTCAAAGAACCATCTCAACCCAATAGCTTAAGCTGTTAGGTGAGGTTCCAGGATATGATTTATATTATTCTCTAACACTCCTTCACTTTTCATATGAACAAGAAGGAGGTGAGTCTACCTCGATTTTTTTTAGAATGTAGTACAATCATTCATACGGTCAAAATATATAAAATAATTGAAAATTCAATGATTCTGTATTAAAAAAAAATAGAATCACATATTTTACATATATATAAACTAGGTTTTAGCTAATGTAACTACAAATAAAGTTTTATTTTGCAAAGTAGATCTTTAATTACCATGGAAATATTAATCGACACTTTTTATATGTTAAGAGAATGCAAATTGAAACAAATTTCAACATATGAAACTATGTAATATAACCTAAAAGAATGACATTAAAAACAAAAAAAATTTTGATAATTAAAATGAAAAGTTGCATTGTTCATATGAATAATGCAATGAATAGTGCATCTAGGTCATGGAAAACAGTGCAAAAGACATTGTTCCTTTTTTCTAGTTATTTTAGTATATTAAAGGTGCAGGTATGTGTTTATGCACCTCAATCTTTTAATTATTGTAGTTTATTTCTTTCAATTTATTATACTTGATAAATTATTTATTATGAAAAGTACATGAAATTGGAAAGAAATGATGTAAAGGTGATAAATAGTTGTGCTTGGAAAATGGATATGTTAAGAAAATCAAGGGTATGTTGTTTTCATTATTGAATGAAAATCAATGTTTTATTGTTTTTTATTGTCGAATGAAAACTAATCCAATGTTGTTTTCAATTTCAGATGAAGACAAATGTTATGTTGCTTTAATTGTTGAATGAAAGCCAATGTTTGTTGCTTCTATTGTTGAGTGGAATCCAATGATATGTTACTTTCATTGTTGAATGAAAGCCAATGTTTGTAGTTTTCATTATTTAGTGAAAGCCAATGATTTATTGTCTTCATTTTTGAATGAAAGGCAATGATATGTTGCTTTCATTATTAAGTGGAAACCAATGAGACAAGATGTTTGTTAATATTGAATATAAAAGATAGGGTGGCAATAAGGTTATGTTTGTAAAGAAATGAAATTCATGGATCAAAAAGGAAAATTTGTTACGTATAAGTAAAGGAATAATCATTGGTGTTGAGAGTGTTTAAATTATTATAAATGCCAGTGTGAACTTATAAATTTAATTATTATTTATGTGAACCTCGTGATTATATGGTCACACAACCTAAAATCAAGATTAAGATATGATCCTAGAAAGCCAAAAAAGGTTATGCCTGTTTGGGAGCGTGGTTGCTTTTCAAAGTACTTTTCATTCCGAAATGCATCAAAATAATTTTTTTTTATTTTTAAAAAATTATTTTTGAGATCAGCGCATCAAAACGATCCAAAACATAAAAAATTTTAATTTTTAGCAAAACAAAAATTGAATTTTTTGGAAACACGGGTTGGTCCGCGTTTCCAAACGCTCTCTAAAAGTATAACACAATGAAAACTTACCCCAAGACACCAGCACTATTGGAATGAAATCAAATGACATCATGAAGCTAGTTAATTTTTGATACGTAAGATTCAATTCATTCAAGAACTAAAGAATGCAAGAATCTCTCTTACACGTTAAACTGAAAAGTTCAGAAGTATTATTAATCAAAGGTGTTGAAAGTTAGGCTTAACATGTATTTAAATAGTTCTAAGAAAACTCTAATGGATATATCCTTATGGGATGAATTGACCCAGTTACAAAAACTGACCCAAAACCTTTACTAGTAAGACCAAACCCTGATCCAAATAAGCCTTGGATCTTAGTTGAAATCCAAAGTATTAATTAAGCTCAAACATAGAAATAATAATGAAAGCAACAAGTCTGGACAATAGTGCCACATATAATAGGAAGAAAAACAAGATAAAATATCTTAATTCCTTAACTTAAATAACCCTTGGCCGAAATCCACCTTCCTAGATATTCTAGGATTGCTTAGCCAACTTTTAAAGTCCTTTAGATGCTAGGAAATCTGATCTAAATAAGAATTTAATTGTCGAAGTCTTATTTCCTTGTAGAACTAGGATTTCCCTTCAGAACATGTAAAACAATCTTAGAAATTATTTCTCCTTGTAGCTACACATCACTCTCTTTTCTTCACTAAGAGAATTAAATTTTTAGCATTAAATAATCCTTCCAAGTCTAGGATTCAAATCTAACAGCCCATTTAGTTTCCTTGCATGACTAGGAAATTTTCTCCTTTGTTTCTAAATATTCTCCTAAATAATATGGACAATAATGAACAAATTTTCCTTTCAATTTTAAAAGAATATTTTGTAGATCATTAAAAGAAAAGAATCCCAACAACTTAATTAGCCCGAGCCAATTTTGGATCTCATGTGACCCAAACTCGTACTCATTAATATAACTCAAATCAGACCTGATACAAGCTCCCAACAAACCTACTTTACTATCCAAATCAGACCCATACATGGGTTGACCTGATTTGGCTGAATGAACCATAAAAAAGATTGGACCAAACCCATCATCATGCATAAACCAATCCTGGCTAAAACTATCCCATGCCAAAAACCTATCATGGTCGAATGGAACACAAACTAAATTCCAAGAAAAAACACAATATTGGTCAAATGGCCTCCCCATCAAACCCAAGCACAAAACTGAAGACCTATCATGATAAATCCATGGTTAAACTGTATCATTCCCTCTCTCTTCAAAAAGATTCATGATTGAATCATTAGTAGGAATAATGGATGTTTTATAGGCCTATTGGTAAGCCTTCTGAACTCCCTTCTTGCTAACAGTTGCCTCCAACAACACAATATGGACATAGTGGCTAATAAGGATTTCAAATAAACATGTCTTACTAACCACTTATGCACATACTTTTGAATAATAACCACGATTGCCTTCTTTTATTTTTCATAATTGCAACGTTGTTTCTCCTTTTTCCATCGACGCTTGAAGGTCATAGAATAATATTTTATACCTATCAACTTTTCATTCTAAAACCCCTACACCATGCTTTAGTTTTTTTTCATTCTTACTCTAGAATCCTTCTTCGTTCCCTCTCCTTTGTTGAATACATAACACCTTTTTCTTATACCAAAAGACTTAATTCAACACAACCAATCAAGGTTCGGCTTTCATAATGCACATAAATTATGAATATAGACTCTAGAATCAATAAATATACTACAAACAAGCAAACCAACACTACTATTATGAATTCGCGAGTAGCAATGCAAATTCATATGAATTGTTGACGAAACAAAGACGTGAAATAAACAGAAGTGAAAAATAATAAAGATACTTATTTGATTGCTAAATAACCCTAATATAACATAAACAAATTGATTTGGTTGAAACAAATAGTATACAAACAGGTTTTGGAATTGGACGCAAATCTGACTTGTTACGCAATTTTAAAGCATTAAAATTGAAACTAAGACCTAACAATATCAAAATGACCTGAAATTCAATATGTAATATCCTGATACCTAAAAAACTATAGATATCATTTTATAGGTCTTTCTCTTATGCCTAGGTATTGAAACTCATGTATGATCAATTTATGGTAGAATTAAACCCCGAATTGAAACGTTAAGAAAACAATATCAAAATAAACCAAAATTTAATATATAGTGAGATTTGACCCCCAGTAAGTAGTATATGAAATTTCAATAAATTCTGAGGTGTTCTGCTTAGAGTGCTCTATAAGTTGTGTTTTTACGGTAGAATTGCAACAATCTTTGATTAACGTCTTTTCTTTTCTTTCTTTTTTTACTTTTATGCTACCAATATGTTTAGAGACAGTAACAAAATGAAATATTAAATTTTTTTAACTAGTATGCCACAGACTCAAAGAAAAAGAAGAAGATTGATGCAAACACTGAAAAAACTTAATGAACACTAAGAAAATAAAATAAAAAAATTGAAGGATATGACCTGTTCTCAGAGCTTTGTTCTGATACCAGCTGATACAAATCTCATGATCACGTGATCATGCAACTCACAATCAAGATTAAGATCTAATCCAGGAAAGCCAAAAGAGTGATAGAAGTGTGACATAATGAAAACCTACCTCAAGACACAAGCATTATTGAAATGAAGTCAAATGACACCATCAAGCTAGTTAATCTTTGATAATTTAGATTCAATTTATTTAAGAACCAAATAATGTAAGAATCTCTCTTACACGTGAAACTAAAAAGTTCATAAGTATTATTAATTAAAGGTGCTG
>Ga0307517_10012146_pt1 | contig 11858 bp, 8 predicted proteins | sample 23_EM_MG_FD_194515 | JGI IMG/M metagenome (GOLD analysis project Ga0307517, IMG submission 194515) | Populus trichocarpa ectomycorrhiza microbial communities from riparian zone in the Pacific Northwest, United States - 23_EM | ecosystem: Host-associated > Plants > Roots > Unclassified | place... | reverse complement strand
TCAAGATCCCTAGCTCTAGTGATGTCCTCCCTTTATGTTTCATATCTTTATTAAGTATGTATGCGTGTGATAAATATTTCAGATTTTAAAAGGGGATATTTCCCTTGATAAAATATAGCAAATTCATAGATTTTACAGGTCAATCTTCTCATGATCACAGCACTTCAATTTAGATCTATGAAATCCAAGGCCTTGTCAAGGTAGAATTCACCACGGCCACGAGGAAACAATTGTGTTCGGAGCCCTTGGCTCAAATTGTTACTCGAGGAGCAAGCTTGTGTAGGATTTTGAGACTTCGATCCAGAGTCTCGACGAACATTTGGTGTACATGGTTTCAAGAATTTTGGTTAATCCTCTGCAATTTGTTTGTTTTCGTTAAGCTATATCAGTTTTGTTCTGGGTATTTGTTCTTTATTGTATTTATTTTTATGTATTGAGTGCTTCTGTGATATTTTTCTATGTATTTAATGATATTCCATCCTTGATTAAAAAAATAATAAAACATAAAAAAGAGTGCAAGATCCTGACCATTTTTTCTTTCCTTGTACCAAATATTAACCCCTTTTACAATTGTCAAATCTAGGTTTACTTAAAAATCAAATGATGTAACTTAGCTCGAGTCGGTTTTAAAATTAAATAAAAATAAAGAGTTAATCTGATTAGTGCATTCAAAATCAAGTTGATCAGATAAAAATTTGATTCAAAATAAATAAATAATCTGAACTAAGAATGGAACCTTGGTGTCATCGTTTTCAATATTAGTATTTTGCCAACTCATACAGATTTTTTTAAGGAGGAGGAAAAGTGGAATAACACAAGTAGCTTGTTGAATTTGAACTTGTAGCCTCTAACCTCGTCACATGTATCATTATTGGTCGGTTATGAACATGCTTATGATATAATATAACAATCGATATATTTTTTATGCTAGAAATTTTACCATAATTTACAAGTTAGGTAAACTCATTTATCAACTTGGAATTCGCTTGGAAAGATTGAAAAAAGCATAAAAATGATGCTTTTGAATGGAAAACACATATAAACCAATAATAATTCCAGGTTTTGATCAGGGAAGTCTTTGAATTGGACATGACATGCATGATTCTTTCCAAGCACAGCAAGAAATCGTGTTGAACAGGAGCGGGTCCATGTCCAGGACGAGCAGATGCCAGAACGAGTCGGGATCACATGTCTAGGCAGTGCAGTCCTCAGAAATCGTCGGAGATGCAAGGTTTATAAAGCTACTCGTGCTCAAAGGACTTCCTTTCTGTGGGCTGCCCCAATAATGCATAGTCACGTTGCTCCTCCATTAAAGAATGCAAAAGGGAGAGTCGGCATGCCTAATTTGTGAGGCCTGAGACGGCGTGCTTAAGAAAGGTCGGCTTTAATAATCATCACTTGAGATTTGAAAAGGAAAGGGAATTCGAGATCAAGAAAAGACCATTGTTGTTGGTGGGGTTTGTCCTAATTACATTGCCTTCTCATGCTACTATCCAAGTGTCCATTTGTTATTGCTGCGCACCGAATTATGTCAATAGCTGTTCGTGCTAATCTAGTCACTATAGCCTCACTATCTTTCATTTAGGTACTTTTATTTGTAATTGTTTTCGATACCAATCTTATTCCTCTTAGAAATCTTAATGTGACCCCTGAGTTCACAGTTAATTGAATTTCCATTTTTTGATTTCAAAACAAGACTTGCATTAGTGACTGTAGGGTTTCTCTCTTTTCATCGTTGTTACAGTATCGCCACGCTTCTATATATTCTACTTGTTGTCAATGAAGCCTTCCAATAAATAATAATGTTTAAATTGAACCTCGGAGAATATAACTACTACTCCATGATTAAGCAAATTGTAGATTCGATAGTAATTGAATTTCAAAGAAAGCAATGGCTAGGCCTTCGAACATAGAGGTCTAATAAATTATAAAGGTTTTTTTTATATAATATAAAAATATTTAGAAAAACAAAGGTTAAAAACCACGTTAAGAATGGTAAAAGAAAGTGATAAATCAACAATAAAATAAATAAATTACAGAAAATCAAGCAATCTTGCCCAGAAAATACAATTAGGATGCTTCTTAATTTTATAAATAAGCGCCCAACAAACGAGTGACAACCAAGTGCAAAGTATGAGCACGGTTAGCCAACCAATCCGCAGCGCTGCTAGCTTCTCTAAAAATATGCCGAGACTGAACCTTCCATTGATGCTACAACAGAAGATCAATTTCATGAACTAACTGTGAGTGAAAACTGGACTGGAGGCAATCTTTCACAATCATATCTTGCTAGAATGTAAGTCTCGAGGGAACTCGGTCACTGCCGAAGCTAACCTGGGTTGGAGCAATCAGAGAAGGTAACGCAGGCTTGATGCGATTCACTATCACCTTAATCAGGGTTCTATAAGAAACATTGCACCGACCAATTGATCTAAATAGACTAATATTGGATGGAGACTCCACCTTAGGAATAAGAACAACTAGAGAATAATTGAAATATGAATACCAGCTAACATAACTAAACACATCTTGTGTAAAAACGCATAAATTTGGCCCAGAAATTCCCAATGACTATAATGAAGAGCATTCATCCCACCAGATTCAGATCGATGAATCCAAAAATCAACAAAGAATATCTACTCTCCAAATACGGGAGAATCAAAAAATTTGTGGTTTTAAAAAACTGAAAACAAGACATGAAAACTTGTTTTCGTTTTTTGTTTTCAGCAAATAAAACCAAGCAACAGTTTTTAAACACGGAAAAAAGTGGTTTTTAAAATTTCTCAAAACTTATTTTTCCACTACTAGTATTTAGATCGTGATCAGGTTGAGACTATCCACGGTGCTTGAGGGTCGAGTCAAAACTAGTCCAGGGTGCTTAGAGGTTGGATAAAGACTAACCTAAAGCGCTAGGGTCAAGCGAGATCGAGTCTCTCGGACATTAAGAGTTGGGTTTGGATCATATTTGAAGCTACTATGAATCAAGCTGACATTGGATCTAGAGTGTCCAAGGAAGAAAAGGATTCTAGGAGTCAATTGAGACTAGATTCAAGACATCTTGAGTCGAGATTAATGAGAACGGGAATCGACTCGTGACTAAAAAAAGATAGGGCTACATCCTCCAACTTTGAATAATATGAGTATTAGTTTGACTGTCCTATTGGAACTATATGTATTTTTTACAAAGAAAAATATATATAAAAAAATTGTCCAACCAAACAAGTTTCTTGTTTTTTTTTAAATAAAAACAAAACTACAAAATTTAAAAATAAAAATGGAAAATGGCACGACCACTCTATCAATGCTAGGGTTCTCCGACTATAGTTTTAAACTAATTCAACGAAGCACACAAATATTTTTGATAGCCAAATATACATATAAAGCATGCATCACTTATTGGTTTTTTGGTCAGGTCAGTATACTAAAAAAAAAATTGATGAGTAGTTATAAAACAGTTGTAATTGCTTCAAACAATTACTAAAGAAAATAATTGATTTTTCTAAATTTATATATAAAAGCATATCTCGCGTTAAGAAGCATGTTGAAAAAATAATTTTTTATATCTTTTTTTATATTTGACTTTTTGAATGAACTTCATAGGAGTTAAAAAAAATATTTATATGTATAATATCTATTTAATTCTATCAATCAAAATAGCACTAAAATAATTAATTTTGAAAGAAAAAAAAAGGTTGAATTTTCAACCCCCTAATAAGTTTTCTTTAATACTTCATCAATAAAATCTCGATCTCACTTTGTTTAGTTAAAGAACTTCTTGAACACGTCCAATAATTTATTGTATGGTACCCTCAATCAAGTAATCTGAATTGGGCCACAGTTCATCTGAATTGGGGGTGAAATTTGCTGACGGCATCAACCGGAGCTCTCCATGATAGAACCAGGAAGTGTTCTTGGCACCTGAAATGTAATGCTTCCTTCTCTATATAAACGCTGGAGTTGGATTTTGCTGTACTTGATTTTCAACTAGTGGTCCAACAAGATAAAAGTCAGACGAGTTAATTTTTTGTCAATGTAAAAAATAATATTCATGTAATATCAATGTTAAGTAAGAAAAATCTCTTGGTTGCTACTCTGAACATGAGCGCCGACAAACGAACACATTGTTGGGGCTGCGTTTTCATGCTGTTGAAGGGAAATCTTCTAATTGGAAAGGAGAAAGTGAGAGGTCTTACCAAGGGACATAAGGGCCCAGGAAGTTTTGTGGTGAAAATGAGGGCCTTGACCCTTAAATCGTGAGGCCCTCTGCTTTTATGGGTTTGCCACCTCTTCCTACTCCAGGCAGTAGCCCATTTATGGTCCCTCGGACAGAATAATATCTTGTGCACGGACAATTGGATGTGACATTTATGTTATAGTTTTAATATAAAACTATCCACCAATGCTCAACTAATAATTTATTTATTTTTATTTAAAATAGTTTTTTTTATTATAATATCAAGATTTTATTAGTCAAATGATTTGAAGTATTCATCTTCCAACTAATACAAAATCATCAATGAGGCTTGAAGCTAGGCTTTATAGTTTAAATTTTTTATTTGAGAAGGTTTTTAACAATTAAATGATCCCACGAGATTAAGTTTCAACACTCTTACTTTTTTCTAACTAAAATTAATTCATAATATAAATATAATGTAGTATAAATATATATATATACAAGTTTTAAATTCAAAAAACTTTTACTTTAATGTTATTAAAGAATAATACAAATCAAATATTAAGATAATCATTCAACAAAATTATAAACTTAACTTATTCTATAACATTGTATCAAAGCAGCTCATATTCTATCTTCTAAATAAAATTATTCAATAGTATACTAGTTTTAAGCTTGAATGATGTTTACTTGAAAAAATATCAAGAAAATAATATAAATTATCCTTTAACTCTTGCCCAACAACTTAACATTTGATGTTGCTACGTCAATGGCCAACAACCGGACAGCCTAGGTTAACTCCTAACCAGACCAAGCATGAAATGTTACGAGAAGCTAAGCTGAGGGATTGGGGTGCTAGCTATCAATAACCTCGCAGAAAAGTCCAAACAGGCACCTGCAAACTGAACTACTATTTTTAATGCATTTACAGACCACAAATGAAGTCCGAGACTATGGCAAACTCGTTTTCACCTTGTATCCATTTCCTAGTATAGTCTAACATGAAAAGTTCAAACATTTGGTCCCAAATACATTCTCAATTCATGTATTAGTTAGGTAGGTGGGCAGCTGTCGTCGAGTTATGATTTCTTGAATTCAGATTTGTCTGATTTCATAAAATATCAAGATCATCAAAAGGTAGTTAAATGATTATATGTAGTGGCACGTCATTTTTTGAGAGGCTAATAATATTAACTTGGGGTTGTGATTATCGATAGTGCATGGCGACATATCATATTATTACTACGTCAGGAGACGAACAGCTTGTATTGACTGCTGTAATGCTGTCATGAAGTCTATGTTCATATTTCAAGAAGATTCATACGATTTATTCCAAGTGTTCTGGTAATTACTAACGAACAATCTGAATAATTCATAGAATGAAACAGGAAGATTTTGATGTCATACCATACTCTTTTTGTATACAATTGACAACTGCATTGAACTGGAAGCAAATAATAATGATTCGAGAATATATATTTTTTTTTTGTGGGGCAAAATTGATTATGAAAGCACACGGGTGTGAGCACACTGACTGGTAATTGAAATCCACATGTGGACATGAAATTGCTTTTATGCCTAACATCATTATCTTGTAGGGGAGTAAGCTTTGAAAGAGAGAGCTTTGAGGTTTTTTTCTAACATCAAGTGCCTTCCTCAGTGCAACTGACATAAGCAACCAGTAAAAAATCCTCAAAATTGGAATCAAGAATTTCCACCTTCACACCCTCCCCAACTTTTTTTTAGCTTTTGGAATTATTGGAATTTAATGTAGATTGTAGTGCCATCTTTAGAGAAAGGGTAAGTGATAAAGGAAGCAAGCAATCATTATGTTATGTACATGGAGGACCAGAAGTACTGGTGATGAGATCAGAAACATTATGGTCGAAGGCTCAAAGCAAAAGAGAGAACCATACATACTCTATTTGTTTTGTTCTGTACTTGAGAGACGCAATAAAGCTGAGTCTAATTATGAAAATGGTCATCCCATATTGCACAAATCATTCCATAGACTCCAATCATATTGTTTTTAAAAGCTTCCCTCCACCAATAAGGTCAAGAAAAGGAAGAGTTTGAATATTTGAAGCTCTTGTTCATGAACAAAGGTCCCATGCACCCAAGTGTCGTTTAATTTAACTAAAAGAAAACCCAAATAAAAACCAATCTCTTTCTTTGGAAACCTGTTTGCAAAAAAAACCTTTGCATCGAAGTCCTACGCATCTGTCCAAGCAGCAAATACTGGGGCGTGAGGCAAGGATACTGCAGGCCTCAATTGGGCTGCTGCTGCTGATGGGATCCAAGAGCTGACATCACCATTTGGACTAGTGAACAACTTGGATGCTGCTGAGGGCGGCATTCCGAAGAGCATTGGCAGGCTTGCTCTATCAGGGCTTCCTTCTCTAGAGCTACTTAAACTGGTCACCAATGAAGAAGCATTTGACATGTGAGCTCCCATCTTGGATGAGTCTTCGAACTCGTGCTGGTGAACTGAGCTCATGCAATCAATTCCAATTACATTTTCAGGGGACAATAAGAAAGCCTGAGTTTTGTAATTATCCATAACATTTGAGGCTTTGTGATCCAGTTGCTGTTGTGATGATTGATAGAGAACCATTTTCCAGTCTGACTCGTTTTCACAGTTCTGTGAGGGCAGGGATTCCCCATTGCTGTTATGAGTAGAAGGAATACTGTGATTGGTAGAAGCATCATCACAAGGTCCTATGTCCTTGTTTCGCCTGGCTAGTTCCCCAGCTAGAAGTGTACTGCTAGCCATGATTCGTTCCACATCATATCTTGTTATGACAAAGTTGGTCACAGCATTAACTCCACGAAATTTTATAGCAGCAACATCATAGGCTTCAGCTGCTTCCTCTTGGGTGCCTGAAGTTTCAGGTTGATTAAATATTAGAATTGGCACAAGCAAGCAAGTCAATCTTATAAGCACTAAGATTAGCCCTAGAACTCACTGAATGTTCCTAGATAAAGGTCCTTATTTCCGGCAACCCTTCCAATCCGAGCTTGCCATCTTCCATGTTGATGGTGTCTGCTAGGAATTAAAACTTAAACAATCATTTTCTTCTAATTGCATAATGCAGATGACCAATATTAATATGATATTATATAGTTGTAGGATATCAAGACCTTGTAACTCCTCTGTACATTGAAGCTCCCCTGGAGAATCCACTGCTCTTCCTGCTCAAAAGGTGCAAGAATTAGATTCAGAACAAAACATGTGAAGGAATGGATATGCAGAAAGGCAAAGGATCCTAACCTTCTCAAATGAGCAACATACTCCTGCCTAGTCATGTTCTTCATTTCTTCAATTTCATTTTGATAATTTTCCAGCTATAAAGAAACAATAAAAAAAATGAATTTCAGTACAAGAACTGCAAAAGAGGCCCCCTTCCCCCTGTAAAATTGGAACAAAAATAAAAAAAAAGGTAAAAATCATTACAGGAAAATTGATATGAGTAGAGGGTCCCCAATACTTGAGTGCAGCTAGATCATAAGCTCTTGCAGCTTTTTCTTCCATATCATAACCCCCTGAAATTTATATTTTGGATTGCCTTCATAAATATTACTCGTGTGTATGCGTGTATTAAAATGCCTGATCATTGTATACATGAAAAAGGCTTACCCAGATAAACTGAGCATCATCATTTGTTTGAAATGGCATCCCCAGCAAATAAAAAAAAAATCAGTCACATATTAAGCATTCAAAACAAGAAAATCATAGGGAAAATGATTGATTTTCAAGCATTTATTTGCTAACCTTGTCTTCCTTTCCTGCTTTGACCTTCTTTCTTGCAAATGTTGTCCCATAAATGAGCTTCATATCTCCCAGTCCATCTATGCCTGATTAAAGAAAATCCATTAAATAATCTGTTCTTAAGAATCTAATGCAAACAAAGGGACAGAAAAGCAATTTTTTTGAAAAAAGAAAAGAAAAGAAAGGAGATCAGAGGCACAGACAAGACAGGAAACAAAGACAACAGGGAAGAGCAGTGCAAAAACTAACGTGCAAAGACAAGACTTTATTGTAATGAGAAAAAAAAAGGGATTAAGGAAAAAAGAAGTAGTAACCTTGTAACACCTCTATATTGAGAAGTCCTTTGCCCAAATGTATCAATGGACTTCCTATGAACAATTTGCTTCTGATCCACCTTTCCAGGTCCTCTTTTCTTGGTTTCCATGGCTGCACAGTCATTCACAGAAGGTGAGACTTGCAGAGAACCAGTAACACAGCTTGACTGGGAGCCAGGGCTCATTGACAAGCTCAAACACTGCAAATCCCCATATGCCATTGCGCTAATATTTGGCCCAGATTCACCTCCATTTTCTACCATGCATCTAAGCATCTTCTGCTCCATGGCATGGTTACCTTGATAGTTTCTCGAAACCCAATTCTTCATGCCAGTTATCCCATCATCTCCCATGTTTGGAAGCTTAAGGCTGCAATCTGACGCCTGAGCCATTTGTTTAGCATCCTCTCCTACTAACATCTCGTTGTTCCTAAAGTTAGAGTAACATGGGTAGTGCTGAACTTGGATGTGTTGATGCTGCTGCTGCTGCTGCTGTCTGGGGTTTTGTTGAAGATGGTTTAGACAATTTTGGTTATTGGGCTCATGATCTGGGTCTTGGTGATAATACATACTAGGACTACTGTCTAAGCTAAGAGCCATAGCTTCTCTATCATTGCTTTCATAGTGATGGGTCCCCATAGTTGCACCACCAAAGAAGTCCTCTAGTTTTGGTGTTGAAGTAGTTACCATTGTTGCTTCACATTAAAAAAAAAGTCAAACACAAGAGTCCAGAAGTTTGAGAAACAGCATTTACCCCAAGCACAAAAGAAAAGCCAAAAGAAAAGAATATACTACATGGTATTATAATAAGTTTGAACTATACTAGGCAAACCTTGAGGCTGTGTCCTTGTGAGAGCGTCCATCATACAAAGTGAGCCATCAGACTTGAGTGGCAGAACAGGCAAAGGAGAGTAGAACCCTCCATTTTCACCCTGATCATCAACGCCATAGTAAATGCCATAGTTGAGTTGTGGTAATTGGGAGTGGAAAAAACCTGTTGGGATTGCAGTAGGAATAGCTGCAGAGGGAGGCTGTGTTTGGTGATGGTGACCAGCACCTGATGGAACCTCCATTTTCATTTGAGGGGACAAAGAGAAGCCTAACCAATTTGCATTATGGTTATTGTTATCATCATCATTGTTCATGGACTTCATTTCTTTTGTGTTTTGATGTTGCCGGATTCTAACGTAGTTGCAAAAGAATCTTAGGCAAGGGAAAGGGTAAGGGCAAGGGCAGGGCAAGACAACGATCGGTCAAGAAATAATCTAACCATGAAGCATCAACATGGCATTCATTTGTTTTCTAGCTAGTTGAAGAACGGGATATATAGTGGACGCAGGACCAAGTCTAGCCACTAACAAATCCAAACTCCTGCTACTGAATCTATCCTCTCTCTCTCTATCTGAAAAGATCTAAAAGAGAACAAAGCAATTCCCTCTAAACTAAACAAAAAGAATGAGTTCCAGCAAACAATGCCGGGAATCCTATCTGCATTCCATAGGGATCTGTGTATGAGAAAGACCTCTTCTTTTACTTTACCCTGTGCTCCCTTGTTGCCTTTTTTTTTCCTTCTCTTTTCCTTAATTAATACCGCCATGATCCCAAGATACCCATTAAGGGTTCGTTTGTCACACACGGTTGTTTCTCATTGCGTCTGAGGAAGTGTTTGGCTGTGTTTTTGAAATGCGTGTCGTATGAAAATATATAAAATTGATATATAGTTTTCCTATAAATTTAATATTTTTATATCAAAAATAAAAATATCATTTAAAAAAAATATTCTGTACCAAGTATTAAACACACAAATATTTCTGGCGGTAGCAGTTACACCACATTAAATAATAGTATGTTTTTTTAATATGTTTGTTACTGTGTTTTTACTTGCATTTTAAAAATATATTTGTTTAAAAAATTAAAAATCAAAATAATATTATTTTAATATTTTGTAATAATTTTAATATATTAATATTAAAAATAAATAAAAATCTAAAAACAATTGTTAGAAATGTAAATATAACTTGGTGTTGATTTTTTTAACGTATTTGTTTTTTATATTTTTATATAATTTTAATGTGATAATTTTAAAAAATAAAAAATATTATTTAAATATATTTCAAAACAAAAATTAGTTAAAAAAAAAAAGAAAAAAAAGGGGATATTCAGCTCCATGCCCTGCAAAACCCAGCAGACATAACGAAGTCTCTATGCTCTCCGTATAGGCCAGTATTTGATAAATAAAATATAAAGCAAATAAAAATAAAAAACATCTTATCAAACACGAACTAAACCACATCATGCTTTTGCTTTATTAATGTGAGAAGCGCAGGCATCAGTAGATTTCACAGCACGGGGCAGAAAGAAAGACAAAGCGGTCCATCTTGTAGTCACTTCAATGTTCAGTCCTGCAGGGCCTACTTTATTTCCACCTCACAGGGATTTATAGATAGATATAGGCGGGCAGCAACAAGGCATCTCGTCTTCTGTCTACCACCTCCTCCTCTCTTTGGGGTCTCTGCCACACAAGTGAGGCGAAGACGACGCCGTATTCACTGACCATCACACCTTGCCAAAGTCAAGCTCAGTCCTCTGACCGTCTTTCTTGTCTTGTCCTGCCTGGAGCATAGCTGTGTGATTTGATTCGAGACCGGTTCGAAAAATGAGTTTAGTTTACCGAGTTATCGTGTCAAGATAATGAGATATCATCCTAGTCTTCATCTACTACTTTTACCAAAACTGTCTCATTTTATTTATTTATTCATTTATTTCAGTCGGAATAATTCAAAATTCAATTAAATTTATTTATTTATAGTGGATATACATGGCCTGGTTCAATTAAAAACTTAGCTCAATACACGAGTGCTATAAAAAATTGTCTTCTTCGGTGCAAGAGACCTGGTTATCATGGAGTGCGTACAAGCTAAATGGAACCAAACAAGCAGAGGACCTCCTTGGCTGGATATTGGTTTGGTTTATTATGGATTGTGATTCTGACAAGTCTTGAAAATGTTTAGTTTAGGTTACTTGCATGAGGTTCAAATCTTGATTCTCACGGACAGCAGCTTTTTACAAAATATTTTTTGTCCTAAAATATTCAAAAGGAAAATGGTCAATAAAAATAAATCTAATCTGATGATTAATCCGAGTACACTAGCCAAATGGAAGTGCTTCTTGGAGAGTTACTTGATGGCATTATAGTGCTTCATAAATTCAAATAGTTAATTTGATGATTAAGAATATGCATCTTCTTTAATTTTATATATTCAAATCTTAAAATTAATATTTAAGAAAAATTATTAAATTTATCTTCATATATTAAACAAGTATAAATATATACTTTTAAAATCATCTAAAAAAAATTAATCAAATTAACTCATAAACTAGTTCAGTATATCACAGAGCGTGTTTGAGAGTGTCATAACGGTTATTTTTCAAAATGTTTTTCGTTTCAAAATACATTAAAATAATATTTTTTTAAAAAAAATATTTTTGATATTATCATATTAAAATGATGTGCAAACATCATAAACATAATAATAAGTAAATAAAAAATAAAAATTTTAAATATTTTTAAAAATACTTTTAAAACGACCAAACACGGCTAA
>Ga0307517_10012145_pt1 | contig 11860 bp, 7 predicted proteins | sample 23_EM_MG_FD_194515 | JGI IMG/M metagenome (GOLD analysis project Ga0307517, IMG submission 194515) | Populus trichocarpa ectomycorrhiza microbial communities from riparian zone in the Pacific Northwest, United States - 23_EM | ecosystem: Host-associated > Plants > Roots > Unclassified | place... | reverse complement strand
ATTGGTTGATGGAGGATGGTTCATTAAATTTCACATCCTTGACTATTTATATATCATGATATGCTTAAAGGCTCTAATCATTGTTTACGTCGATGGAACTATTATTTTTCTAATTTAGTTTTCAGGGAAGTCTAGGCTGCTGCCGCCTACAGTGTCCATAAATTTGAGCAAAATGGCCAAAAGGGGCCACTTGGGACCCACTAAATTAATTTGGTGGTGCAGTCCCCCTTACAATACTACTGCATGTAATACTTGTCCAAAATTTGAGTACAGTTCATAGGCTGTTACTTTAAACAGACAAACACATGATGACAAGATAAAAGGCATGGATAATTCTTGTCTTCTTGAGGTGCCAACATGCAAAATGCCATGTCAGGTTGTTGATTTGATTTCTAATTGTTAACCATTACTGTTTTTTTTGCCATAACCATGCAATGGTGCTAAAGTTAGATGCCATAAAAGATGTATCATGGCAGCCTGCAACGCAAAATAAAAACGGGGAAACAATGGAAAGTTGCCAGAAATTTCAATTACTAAAAAAACACAAGGATGCATGCTTAACAAATGGCTTCTCCTTTGTAACTAAAAAAACAGACAAATAAATGGATGAACAAAAAGGGCAATGGCTAAAAAAAACATCTGGGATCCGGTGGAATAATATTGGAAATTGAGCGTGACAGCATTCCTATGGTGCTTAAACCAGAGCTTAACCTTTGAAATTCATTCTTCTTTTGAAGCTTGATTATCTGCAGGCAGAGAAACTGTAGTATACATATAGCATATTGGCCATCAGTGACCTCTTTTACTGCACTTGATGCTTCCTCCACATCAACATGGATCTGAACTTTGGTGTCCTCTCGGATGGTAACAGATGAAGTTGAATCCACTGTTCTGGCATTTCGTTTTCCTATTGATGTACCTGCTAGGAAACTTGACACGTGAGCATAACTTTCTTCTGGACTAACCTCGAATCCATAGCAGGATTTCTCCGCACCACAGCACTGGTTCTATAGTAATTCATAAGATATCAAAATACAAGAGCAGCCAAATGTGCATTAATTCACCTCCCAAAGATTATATCACCACGTATTCTGATTGACACTACATTTTATAGGTGGCCACGATTGGAGGGAAACGGAAAACATTCAACTGCTCATTGCCTGACTTACTAGGCCTAGGGTAGAAAGAATGCTCATAAAGACAGTAAATGATCCGCCCAATACCAAAAGATGGTTCCAGCACTGCATTTGGCATTTGTTTAAGTCGAACAAAAGAGTTGCTTATAGCCGTAGAAGAGGCTTGCTTATGTGGTTATGGGCTCTTTTGTCCGTTATCTTAGTGTCGTAAACTGTATGACAATAGTGTAGAGCTGAGCTTCTTAACTTTTTTTTGTTACAATGTTATTCTTAATAGTATGAAACTATTAAACCTCAATATTCATATAGAGTGTGCACGATTATTTTACTGGTGAAATTTGCTAATGTTATCCAGTCCTGAACATTCTATAATTATAATCCGGAGAATTAATTGCAAGTTTGTAAGTAGAGTATCTATGGTGGTGTTGCATGACAAACTTGAGAGTTTGGCATTTCTGTTAAGTTGTTCACTATATGTTGCTGGCTGCTGCATCACATGGATGGGACTGTGATAACAGATTCTATAATTGTATTCAATTAATACTATGGTATTTTGTGATAAAAAAATGTTCAGGAGAAGAATTCTGCAACTCCCTTTTTTGATTATATATTTCTCATTCCATATTCTGGTTTTTTAACAGCCTCGTGTGCAATATTCTTGTTCCTTACGTTTAGTAACTACAACAATCTTCTTCCTAAAGTCTAGGAAGTAAGGACTCTATCTTTTAACTCCTATCTCACTAACAATATACAATCCCACAATTATAGGCCTCTGATTCTCACAGCATATCTGGTATTAATCATGATGATATATAACATTCCCCTTCAAGTTGATGACAAACACCATTCATGCCCATCTTGTTGAGACATTGGTTGAATGCTTGACTTGAACGGTTGAACCTGTCTGTGAGTATATCGGCTAGCTAGTCTTATATAATCGTACGTCAGAAATCTCAGTAATCTCTGCTTTTAGTTTTTCCTTGATAAAGTGTCGGTTGATTTCAACATGTTTCGTTCGATCATGTTGTACTAGATTATAAGTTATATCATATACTATCTTGTTATCATAATATAACTTCATTTATGGGACTTGTTATCATAATATAACTTCATATATGGGATGTATCTTCGCAATTTGTAGTTCATGTATAGTTTTAAGGAGGAGAGTTTAAGGACAAATGTTTTAAGATTAACACATTTTTTTGGCTTGCCTTATAAGTGATGGTTGCATGGCTATTTATAGCCTTCATAACTAACCTAAATGAAACAATCTAGATAAACCTTCCAACGGTAGAACTTGCTGGAAATTTAGCCAATACATTAGAAAATCCTAGAGTTCTTTGAATTATGAACAAACATTCTTTTTTTCCTAAAACATCTATAATGTTTGTTTTATTTCTCCAAACTTAGCTTAACACTAATTTATAGTTTATATATAGTATTTTCTAGAATTGGTCTCTAATCTTCTTTAAGTGCATTAATAATTTAACACTCCTCTTTAATACACTTAACTGATACTCCAAGTTGATCTTGTAGTGCCTTGAACTTGACTCGTGGAAGCGTTTTTATAAGATATCTGCTAATTGTTCTTTAACCTTACAATATTCGAACTCGATTTCTTTATTGCTAACTACTTGTAGAAAGTGATATTTGATTGATATGTACTTATTCCCACTATGAAATACAAGATTTTCATCATAGAAATCATTGACTTATTATCACATAATATCATTATAGATCCTTGTTGGCTCTCTTCCATATCTTATAATATTCTTCTAATCCATATAGCTTAACTTGTTACTCCTGCAATTACCAAGTACTCTGTTTCAACTAATAATTGTGCTACAAACTCTTGCCTTTTAGATGCCCAAGAGAATATCTGAGAATCAAGTGAAAATATATAGCCTAAAATGCTTCTCATATCATCAATCGATTTAGCTCAATCACTGTCTGTGTATCCAAGTATTCTTGTTTTTGTATTTGGTTTATACCATATGTCATACTTCTTTGTTTTTTGTAATTATCTAAGTATTTTTTTTAGCAACTCCAAAGTGGATTTGACTTGGACTTTGCATGAGCCTTGATAGTAGACTTGTTGCGTGCATTATATCTAGTCTTGTTGTTGTTAAATATAATAAGCTACCAATTAAACTTTTGAATGTTGATGCATCTGTTTTTTTTTTATCTAACTTCCTTTTGTAATTTCTTATTAGTCACGAGTAGAGTAACAACTGATTTGCATCATGTCATCTTGAATTTTTTTTAGGAAGTTCTCAATACATTTTTTTAGATAAATATTCCTTTATTTTTTTGACTGATTTATATCCTAAAGAAATAATGCATCAAACCCATATCTGTCATTTTAAAAGTCTTCATAATATATTCTTTGAACTCTTGAATCATTTATTTGTTGTTTCCCATATAGATAAGATCATCAACATACAAAGAGACAATGGGGGTGTCAGAGTTACCTTGAGTCTTGATGTAGAGTGTTGACCCACTCTTACTCCTTTTGAATCCTTATTTACTGAAGTAGTTGTCAATTCTGTTATACCAGGCCTTGGTGCTTGCTTGAGCCCATACAATGTTTTTTTCAATTTTAATACTTTATCTTTATTACTTTTTACTACAAAGTTGAGTACTTGCTCCACATAGATTTCTTCTTCTAAAACTCCATTCAAGAAAGCGAACTTCACATCAAGTTGATAAATTCTCCATCTATTTTGAGCAGCTAAAGCAATTAATACTCGAATAGTGTCTAGCCGAGCAACTATAGCAAATGTTTCATTATAATCGATCCTAGGTAGTTAAGAGTAACCTTTTGTTAAAACCTTGCTTTATGCTTTTGTATTGAGCCATCAAAGTTGAGCTTTGTTTTATAGATCCACTTAACTCTAATGACCTCTTTATTTTTTGGTTGATCCACTAGTTCTCATGTTTTATTTTTCTCAATCATTTTAATTTTTCTTTTATTTTCATCACCCAAACTTCTTCTTTAGATGCAGTTTCATAGCTTTCAAGCTCCACAACTATGATGTTGTAACTTTTATAAATGTCAATTAGTGATCTCATTTTATTAACTGATGAATTGGAAGAAATTTTTACTTGCCCTGTAGTTGATGGTGATCTAGGTGAACTAGGAGGGGTTGATGGTTAGCTTATTGATGAAGAGAATCTTAGTAGTGATGATGGATTTCTAATTCCTTTAACATCTCCTCCATCAGCTTGAGTTTGGTAAAAACTGATCATTCTCTTTTCAACCTTTTCTTTATGCTAATTTTGCTTAGCATTCTTATCAAACTTGATACCTCAACTGATAATTAGCTTCTTAGTTTGCAGATTGTATACTCAATAGCTTTTTGATGTTGAACTATAGCCAAGAAATATTCATCGCTTAGTCTTGTCATCCAACTTACTCCTTTTTGCATATGGAATATGAGTGTAACTTATATTACCATAGAGATGTTTTTCTTAAGGCTTTCTTCTTGAGCATGCTTCAACTAGTGTTAATTTTATCTACCGTTACTTTTATTGGATATCTATTTAGTATATATACAATAGTGGATATTGACTCTGTCTAAAATTTATTAAGAAGACCTTTCTCCTTCAACAATAATCTTGCCATCTTTATTACAGTTATATTCTTTCTTTTTAATACTCCATTTTGTTCGGGTGCATATCTGATGGTAAGTTATCGTTCAACGTCTTTTTCTTTATAGAATTTTGCAAACTCTTTGAGTTGTATTTCATACCTTTATCACCCCCTGACACCTTGATATATCGGCCACTTTTTTTTAGTATTTTTTTGGACTTTTTTAATATGTGGAAAACTTTATGTAAAAAAAAATTGTTGGAGGAGAGTGAATATTCTCTTGCAAAACCTGCAAGAAAAGCATTATGATACTTAAGTCAATATAGTATTTGTACAGGTGACGAGGAGAGTGAGTATTCTCTAAACTTAAATGTTCATTGTTTATACTCCTACATATATGTTTATATAAACTTGTTTAAGATAAATATTTTAAAAGATATTTAAGTTTCTTAATTATAAGATATTTAATATAAGTTTTTTATAAATATCTAGGATATTTATAAAAAAACAATTATAAAGGTGTATATTGTATAAAATACTATGTAGGCCTAATTATAATCAACCCAAAAATTAATATTACTATGTAGTTTTTTAATGTATTATAAGAAAAAATTGATAATATCTCGCTTTTCCATCCCTCCAAAGTTCCCAGGCCTGGAGGAAAACCAAGCAAAAGATGACAAGCTATTATGGGAGATACTGAAGAAGAAAAGAAAATATTGAGTACAAGAGAGCCCGTGGGACCCGAAGAGCCTTTGTATTTTGGTTCCACTAGGGAGTACTAGAAGTCCAAAGGGGTGAGCCCACTGTTCAATAACAGGCCAAGTAGAAGGAGCCGCATAACGAGGCTGGGTCCACAAAGTCCATTCTTGAATGCTCTGATACCTTTGGGCTCATCGCCTTCAGCGGTAAATAACCAGAGACTTCATCGATGCACGTTTCTCATTGAATACTTGCTTAAAGTTGAAGGATTTGGTAGCTTTCATTGTCGATGGGTGGGATTTGTTACCTTTTCAGTTAGTATGCAGGCCTTGTTAACCTTTTAACGGGCTAGCATTACGATGCCATTTCTCTATTTGCACGCTATGAATTATTAAATAGCACAAAAATCCCTTAGTACTCCAGGAGTTCTGTACAGGAAAACAGTTTTGCTTCATTAAAATTTCTTCAATTAGTTACAAGTCAGGCTCTTTGCATCATATTTGCAGAACGAGTGCACTCTATGGTGATACTCACAGCCATTGGAACATGGTGTGAAAAACTGAAAGGAACTGAAGTATGATTCAGTTTTCCCTTTTATTATTAGTGTTTCTACTCATTCATAGATCTGCATGTTGTCCGAGAGCCTATCTTTTATGTTTTAAGCTTTTGATGGCTAGTCTTTCATACAAATAACAGTCATTAACGTTAGAAAGGCGCGTCGTACAATTGGAGAACCAAGCCTCAAGAACAATGTTGTAAGGCGATTTGTTTCTTGAAACCACTGCACTTGGTGCTATATTTTTCCTTCCTATAGAAGCAACATGTTTAATAATATGCAGATCACAAGTATCCCACTTGATGCAGGCGTAACTTAAATAGCATAGCAACAATGTAGAAACACTGAAAAACACATAATGTTTAATGAGCGAAGAGGGTAGATTGGAATCTTTTTTTAAATGTAAAATATATGGATGCTATTTTTTCAACAGGTTTATAAGATTTTTAAATATGTGAGAAAACCCCACTTCTACTAGAAAACAACTATGAATCCAAAAACATAAAGAAAATAAAAAAAAATCTAAATTAAAGCATAGAATAAAAAAACATAGGTAAAATAACAACATTATCTCAAACAATGATTTACAAATGACAACATTTTCTCAAACAATGGTTTACAAGAGGTCTGATATTGTTTGTTTTTGCGTTTCAAAAGCGCTTTTAAAAAAATTATTTATTTTTACTTTAAATTAATATTTTTTATGTTTTTAGATTATTTTGATGTGCTGATGTCAAAAATAATTTTAAAAAAAATAAAAAAATATTATTTTGATACATTTCCGAGTAAAAAACACTTTGAAAAACAACCACAACCACAACCACAACCACAACCACACACATAGACCGAAAAACTTTACTTCTACTAGAAAACAATTAGGAAACCAAAAGCATAAAGGAAATAAACAAGAAAAACTAAATTAAAACATAGAATTAAAAAAAATATATAAATAAAATAACAAAATTGATCCAAACAGGAACATCTAGACCTGAGACATGATTCTGAAAGATCCAACAGTCTGATCAACTACGTCGTGGCTACTAATGGGAAAACTACAAGTAAAATCACCTAGAAGAATTTTAGCTCAATCCAATCATCGAATCTCTCGTCATAATATCAAGATGTTAACCTGAATTGGCACAACCACAACTCCTCTTAAACCAAGACCTATCATAATAGTGAATAAAAGCATGTACTAAATCATTCATATAGTACGATCCTCTTCTAATAGTGTAGATCCCTCACTTGAATGCTCAAGATATTCAGTTGCTACAATTCCGAATACATCACCCATCCATTTCCTCCATGAACTCTGCAACTAACTCAAACATTGATATCTCTTGATGAATTTTAAATAAAACGGCGTTTACAATGTCAGTAGAGGAGGGAACTAGCTCCCTCCTTCAGTCTCCAACCCCTTCTGAGTTTATATTGATACATTCAATCTTGAACTCGATTTCGAGGTCAACTGTTTATTACTCTGATTGCTTTATCTTCGTAATACTGAAAAATTGACTTTTGATATTGTTTTAGTAAAGTAAGAGCTGCTTTCGTTTATATGTCAATGAAGGAGATAAAAGTGGGAGATAAAAGGGGGGAATAAAGGGCTGGAATATATATTGACCCAAACGGAATAATATAGCATGTGATCAGAAGGAATGCTAATCTCTTGGGAATCCAATCCTTGGATGTTGAGGGATTGTCTCCAACTTGGTGCTCGTCAAGAGAGACATTGATTCTCCAAGGAGTAAATGCAAGACAAGAAATCTATACCTTTTTGTTTGGATTAGCCTATTTTCTCCAAAACTAGGTGCCTGAATAGGTTTCTGCAGATTGTGCCGCGTCAGAATATAGGTTACAACTTGAGCCCTACAAGTAAAGATTACCAACCAAACAGTACAATGATCTTCACCTCTCTTTGATCTCCCAACTGCAAGTCTCGCAAATCCAAGAAGCAATGCTGAAAGAATATGCAAGCTAGAAAACCATGGGGAAAGGTTAGAACTTATAAGAAATTTCAAGGAACAACAGGACTAAATAACCTAGGGCCAACCAAAGCTTCATTTGACTCATTGTAAATATTAGATAAAAGAAACAAAATAGTCTCGAAAAAGGGTTTCAGTCTCTTCCCCTCATTTTTTGACTGCTTCATTCTCAGTCCATTATCATAATGCCAATGTTAAATAACTTTCTTCGCATTCTCCTGATCCATATGGATACTTTAGATCCTAACTTTAATTTCATATATATTGAATTCCATAATCAGCACCTATATGATTATCATGGAAAATCAAACAATATTTTACTATACTTTGAGAAAGTTTGATAGACTAAATATTCTACACAAGATATGATTTTAAAAGAAATTTTAATTTAGTCCTCTGCTTGATGATACAAATAGTAGCTCTGAGTTCCAAAATGTATGTGGTTTGATTATGCTTACTTTAACCAAGCAAATGCATAACTTTGTACTGCAGGACCTAGCTAGATGATGTTGCTGTAGAAGAATTTGCAGACGTCTCTGGATCTGCAAGCTAATCATATCAGACCGTTAAAGGCTGGACGGAATTTGGAAGGACAGTTGCAAGAATAGAATGGTAGAGTTGTTGTTTACTGACAGCTTAATTACATTCTTTATGTTTCTGCCCAAGTCTCTGCAAATATGACATTAATTTAAAAGGTTGTACTATGTGGTTTGGCAACTTCTGGACAGGTTCATCTGGACAATTGGAGAGATCAGATGCTTGTGCTAGTCAATTTAAAACCAAAATGGATGTCCTTAATGTTCTCCAAATCGCGATATTGCGTGCATGGCTAGCTAGTTTCTTTGATTTATTCTTTCAGCTATGGATTCCAAGTCTAGAATGTATAGGTTTGTAGTGGCCTCTTGTTGTTCCCAGATTTCACGAGACATGTTTTTCCATTAATAAATGGTTTTATTATCCATCAAGGTTGAATTCCCATTAACCATTCTCTTGAATTTTGAAGTAGAGAATGAGTCAATTGAATATCTATCTATATTATTCTCCAAAAGTTGGCAACTATAATGTTTTTGCCAGTGGTTTTACAGAAAACCAACAGTACTAGAAAATATCTGAGTGGAAATTGAACAGCAAGGTGCAGATCTGATATGGTTTCTCTATCACCTTTACAGGTATTAATTAATATTTGGTTATCTGCACATGAGATAATGTAACAAGATAAAGAAAATGCTGCTGTTGGGTGGAGGATTCCACCAGAATTCAACGCCAAGTGGGCAATTAACCAATCTATATAAACCCCATGAAGGCCTATATTATTGTATAGCCACAGAGGATTTCATGTACATCTCTACAATGGTTGGAGAAGCTCCCAACTCCCTCAAAGGTTTCCAGCATCACATAATTGCTTCAAGTAATGGGAATGTTGGAAACCTTTTGTGGGGGTTTGAGAGCTTACTCCCCATGACTCAATGGGTTACTAGATTCAGTAAAAATATATATATATATATAGTCCACATTCCACAATTCATTCTCGTCAGCACCTCTATTTGTTTCTCTACAAGGATGCTGAAGATCCAACTTCTTCTGAACTCTCTCCCTCAACTGCTACTCTAGATCTTGCCAATCCCTGTCAAGTGTTTCTGTGTAGCAGTCGAGGTGAGAGGTTCAGGAAATGTTGGCTCTTAGCTTTGAACTCCGGGCCATTTGCTGTTAGAAGTCTACACTAACTCACGTTACAGAATTTTCATATCATGCAACTTTTTTTTGTGCTAATTTTCTTCTCCTGCATGCGCACCAGTTTCTTTGCATGTGAGGTTTATTAATTAATATTAGCCGAGGTTCTTCTCTTCTTAATGAAACACCCCTGAAGTTCCTGATATGTGCTTATAACTTGTAAGGTGGAGCTACTGAGTTATTTTTTGTTCTTGCAAAAATATGTAACGATTGATTTATTTATTTTTCCTTAAATGGAAGATTTTTCTCTCCAATGGAGGGGTATAGTCAAGCTTTGGTGAAATTCTTGATAGTGAAAGGCAAAAATTTAAATATATACCTTTGTATTTCATGAATTAGGGAAATTTTGTTTTGTTTTCTTAATTTGTTTATTATTTAAACTAATATAACGATGATGAAGAAAGATATATTTTGACGGTATTGTTTCTACGCTATTTAGGTGTCATGTAAAGGGGGGTTTTTTTTTTGCCTAAATGACATTCAAATTATCTTGGTATCCCTTTCATCCCTAGGTGATACATGTAGCCACCTAACCTTCGATTTACCTCAATTATTGTGTCTAACTCTCTAGACTTTCAAAGTAGCTCTTTAATTTATTTTTTCTTCATATTTGATTCATATTTTTTTGATTACTATTTATTTTATTTAAAATAATTTATAAAGTTAATTTTTTTTTCAATTTTATCCTTCAATTTCTTCACCTATCAGATTTGGTACATATTCTTTTTATTGCTATTCATTTTATTTGAGATAATTTTTAAATTTGAATTTTTTTTACGATTTCATCCTCTTTTAGTTTTTTTTCCTATCATATCTTATCTTCATTCTTTTTTATTGCTATTTTTTACTTTGATAAAATTTTTAAATTTTATTTTATTTTATCATTCATCATTAAAGTGGTTGACAATTAAGCTTTTTGATTGAATTCGAGTCTAAAATTTTATAGATTACAAGTTTGGGAGATTCAAGGTTTTGAAGATTCACCTAAGTTTGATTAAATTGTTTTTTCATTTTTTAAGCTTTTTTTTAGTTTCATCCTTCAATATTTATTTAATTGAAGATTGGGGTCCGTTATTTTTTTTTATTTGCTTTCTATAGGATTTTTCATTGATTTTGAAAACGACTTTGGTTATTTCTAGTGTTTTTATTTGTCGTTCTTTGTTAAATTTAGCCTTTTAAAAAAAATTAATTTAATTTAATTAATTGATTAAATATAAGCATGAAATTCTCACTTTATAATATTTTATTTGGTTTACTTTCTAGATCATTAGTCTTAAAGTCTTTTTTAGTGTTATTATGCAGCCTTTCACAGTGGTGTTAGAACTGTCTCGATGAGCTTTTTCTGGTGGTGAAGTATTGTCCACAGCGGAGCGATAGTATCTTTAAAGGGCTTTTCTTTCTTTTCCTTCTGAATATGATATTAGTAGCTTATTTTCTATAGTTTATAATTGTCGATTTGTTTTTTGCTTTATTCATTGTCGATATTTTTTTTTAATCATATTGTTAAATTGAATGAGTTTATTGAACTCAGTCAAGTCAATAACTCAAATCTTATATTTTTCTTACTTCTTTAAAAACACTAGCATCACTTAAACATCATTTTTTTATATAAGTAGAAATTAATTTAACATGACTTGCAATGTAGCGCAGGCCACTCGCCTAGTTTTTAATAATTTCTCATCATTCTGACCCTATAAAATCATTTGAGACATGTTGAACCTTGTAAAATGATTAAATTCAATATTTAAAAATAAAACCTGAAAATCAAAAACCAAAATTTGGTAAATAACAAACCCCATCTACACGATAGCATTTTATAGTCATTCAAACACACTAAAAATTACATTTTATAAGTTACGTATTTTTCTTTTTTTATTATGAGTGAATGTATTTTTTTTTTATTATTATGAGTGAATATTATGCATTTTTATTAAATCTAGCTTGGCACAGCCTAACCAGTTAATCTAGAACCTAACTTAGGTCAAGTTTAAATAAATCTAAGTGAAAATTGATCTGGTCAAACTCTGACACTGCAACGAGTTAACACATAACCTGATTAAGACCTAACTTTACTTTAAATTTTTTTTTCATAAAAATGTTTAGGATTAATCCAATTAACCCGTCTACCTTTGGAGCTGATTTAATAACTTTGGGATGG
>Ga0307517_10012144_pt1 | contig 11860 bp, 5 predicted proteins | sample 23_EM_MG_FD_194515 | JGI IMG/M metagenome (GOLD analysis project Ga0307517, IMG submission 194515) | Populus trichocarpa ectomycorrhiza microbial communities from riparian zone in the Pacific Northwest, United States - 23_EM | ecosystem: Host-associated > Plants > Roots > Unclassified | place... | reverse complement strand
TATATCATATATTTACTTGAATGGGAAAACCATTAGTATCATGTTATATATATTGTTGCAAGGGAGATTACTTAACTAGAAAATGTAATTAGGTGTTTCATATATAATATTTTTTAATTTTATTTTGTCATTTAATTATTCAATTTAGGGAGGGAAGAAGGCTAAAAAAGAAAAAAAAGACGAGAAAAGAAAAAAAAAGAATGTGCTGTTTTTTGTTTAATAATATGGTAATATTTATTTTTTGAAGTGTTTTTTTATTTGAGAATATATTGAAATAATATTTTTTATTTTAAAATTTTATTTTTAACATTATTGTATGAAAACAATCTTAAAAATATTTAAAAAATAATTTAAAAATATTCAATTCTTTTTTTTAAAAAAGGTATTTTTCAAAGAAAGAAAGAAAGGGGAAAAAAAAATATAGGAAAAAGCAAACATGAGGTGTCGGGGTCAATTGGAAAAAGGAGACCATAGAGTGGTGTGGCAGGAGCTAGCAAGCTAGCCATAGCCATAGCCATAGGGAGCACAGGGCAGGAAGGAAGGGAGAGGTGAATACTGAATAGTGTTTGTTTGTTGTTTATATGCAATTTTCTTTGCCTGGTCTGGAAAACATAGAAAGACAGTGAAGAAAGCCTGCAAAGAGAATCCAAGACTCAAACATGGTAAAGCTTAGGAACCCATTATCCAAATAACTTAGATTCACCATCTCCCTCTCTCACACACACAAATCAATTCTTTCTTTCCAAAAACCTCTCTTTTTCCACATATATTTCCATTGCAACCACCCCCACTTACACACAAATACCTAGTTACCTGCTACGACTACTCACTATATCAAGATTCTCGAGAGACAGAGACATGGAGAAAGACAGAAAGAGTTATTCAAAAGTGAATGTTGTGTTACTCTAACAAGAAGGATAAGATGTTAGGTATTTTGTTTCTCTTACTATTCAACTCCAGTTTCTGTGACCATTAGTGTAGATCACCCAAATCTTAAAGAGTCAAAGAAGACAGGAAGAAAGTTTAAGCAAGACTCCCCCATTCAGTCAATCTCCCTATATATTAGCTGGCTAGCTGCTTGGTGTATTTGCCTCCTTGAAGGGAATTCTTAGTGCTAGCTTTATAGTTCTTTCTACTTTTTAATGGAGTTGAAGAGCAAAAGATCACTCATCTTCTTCAACAAGGAACCCTCTCTCTTTCAATGTGTTTCTTTCACCATCTTCTTCTTCTTGTCATTTGTTGCACTCTTCAGCACCATCTCTTCCAAGACTACATGTCTAGGTAAGATCTAGCTCTCACTAATTCTCTCTCAAGTACTCTTCTTTAAGCTTTAATGGTAACCACCATCACCATCACTAATTCACTTCCACTTGTTGCAATTAAGGAATAAGAAATGCCCATCTTCGTTGGTTTTTTTTCTTAATTATTTTCTCCATGTTCTTAATTGTTCTTCCTCCCCCTAATTCCATTTATGTTCTAACATGTTGTAATTAACTTTCTTGCAGGCATCATCAGGTGCCCATTATCCGGAAAAGCTCGTAATTTTTATTTTCAGGTGAGTTTGGTTAAAATTAATTGGTCCCTTGCGCCTCACCTGGCTAGCTAGAGTATTGATTAATAATGCTATCAATGCTTCAAACAATTTCCCATATGATTACAAATTAAAAGGAATATCTCAAGAATTTAATTCTAATATGATTAATTACTTTTTTTTTTACCAGTCCCCTATATTTTCCTCTTTCCCATTAGGGTGAATAATAATCAAGCTGTCTCCCTTTCTTATTTCTGAACAGAAATAACCAAGCTGTGTCTACTGCCTAGCTACATTCACAAATTTTTAATCTTCTATTTATGATCGAAATGAAAAAAACAGAAGTTATGATCTTGTAACCTGCTGATCCAATGGAACCATCAGGCATATGATTAGGGTTTATTAGTCAGCACAGTACAGTGAAGGACTGTACTAGTGGCCCCTTGTATGCTCACCATTCCATCCGGCGCACGTTAGCCAGTCCGAAAATTCTTTTTCTTTACTGCTTAACATTTTTGTCTTGTTTTCCATGAGTCTCGGTAACTTGCGCCACCAGTGCTAAGCGGTTTAACCGGAACTATGTCCATGTACTCTAAATTCCATGTCCCATCTATCAATGTCTTCTCGTGAGCTCCTCTGCTCGTCCTCTTGTGGTGTTCATTTTGCGCACGTTAGCACATGTAAGGATCATTCACCAAGTGGCAAATTGAGCTAACCTAACCTAAGTCCTTTAGGTAATTATTGTGTGCAAAATTTTATGTGTACTATGCACCTGATTGGTACTATACTAATTAATTTTTGACTGATTGATTTTCTTGCAAGAAAGTTGTAATAATTATCGGGTAATTAATGGGTTTTGGTATTTTTATAGGAGTTTGAGAAAACAAGAGGTTACGGGGACCCAATGGAGGTTTCTTTGAGCATGGCAAGGAGGTTTTTGAGTGGCCCAGGGTCATCCCCACCACGGTGCACATCAAAGTGTGGCAAGTGCACCCCATGCAAGCCGGTGCATGTGCCCGTGCCGCCGGGGACTCCGGTGACTGCTGAGTATTACCCCGAAGCATGGAGGTGCAAATGTGGGAACAAGTTGTACATGCCATGATGATATGTAATCATGCTATTAGCTAGGTCTATTTAATGTTTTTTTCTTCATTTTTGGAAAAAAAAAAAAAAAAACAAGAAGAGGAAGAAGAAGAAAAGAACTCCAGTCGATGAAATTACTTGCTTGTGTATTGACTACATGGCGCAAGATTATTGCTCGCTAATTATAAATTCTACTGTGAAAATTGTTCATGAGGAGAATTAATAGGATCTATATATATATATAAAAGCATCACTATTTACTTTTTATGCAAAGCATATATATATATATATATATATATGATGTTAGCACTACCTGATATTAAGTGCCACAAAGTGTTTATGCCTTCATTTTGTGAACTTAAACAAGTGTTTACAAGGTCAATTTTTGTGACACTGACCACTGCGTAGTATACAACTTTTGATCAAATAACTTGATGATTCACTCTCCTTCTAGTACATTTGTGAAGAATGATTTCCCCTTGTGGATATTCCTAATTTTGGATATTCAGCTAGTGATTATTAAACCTCGTTCTACCCTGCGAACTAATCTATAATTAATACAAACAACAAGGATGTGGAATTCAGGACTACAGTATGAAAAAAAAAAATAAATAAAAAAGAGACGGGCTCAAGAGAATCTGGAAGTATGGAGTTTGCTGCTTTTGAAGGGCTGGCCTAGTGAGATTTGAAATACGTGTTCTGTTTTAGCAAAGATGAAATGAACCTATCAAACGTCCAATCTATAGAACACAAATTGCGCATAGGGTGTGACAAAACAGACCATGTAGGTCATGCATGGCTGGATGTAACAATGGCCCAGACCCTTCAAATTATCTCAATCATGTTTGGCTAGCTAGAAGATGGTGGAAGTTTGCTCACAATTGGTTGAGCTGTTTTCACAAATTTCTCCGGGGCCATATTAGAACCTTGAAATCATTGAAAGCTTAAAAAGTGATGGAATCGGGGCTGATCTTCTTTATCAATAAATTGATGAACAGCACAGGGTCAGTGCCCAACCCAAAAGTCCACAAGGAGGGCCAACACTGACAAGTTTTGGGTCACAGCCCTACCTACACCTTTCTTAAGGGAAAAGGCCCGAGTCCAGTTGGAACCAACACCAATCATGGGATCTTTCTAGCTATTTGAACCTGTGATCAAATCTGGGGGTCTATCAGTACAAAGCTCAAGTTATGAATTGTGAGCAGGTTGATCTGTAGATTTTTTTTTTAAAAGAACCAGTTTGATAAAATATATGAATAACTTGAGAATCGAATTTTATAATTAAATCTTTTGATTTAGTGCATTCATTGACTTGTGTTCCTTTCTATTATTTGTTTTTATGGAGCAGAAAAATTCTATACTGATTCTTGATTTCCAACTCCAATCTTTTCTCCCAACTCAACCATTGACAAGCCAAGACTAATCTTGCAACATGGCTCTGAACTTTGAGTGATCAAATTACGAAACCTTGTTCGTAAGCAAGTTTGTCTTCGATAATCACCCATGTCTCCATGAGCTATCTCATTTTACAGACCGACCTTGTCTTGGTAAAAAAAAAAACAACAGCTTTTCTTTCCTCCTTTCTTTTTGTTTATGAAATTAGCATGAATTAATCAAAGTGGAATTTGAACACAGCATCTCACATCTTTCACTTCACGAGATACTGTGCACATGTACATGAGCACGTAGTTGTCCGAAAATATGGATCATATATCAAACGGCAAGTTATTGTCGTTGTCTTGAATGATGACAAAGAGACATCTAGAGCTTAATCCATAACTCCGTCGATGTTTCTCATCTATACTGTCCCTGTGCATTCAAATATCCAACTCGAAAGCAATATTTTCACTTTGAATTAAAGTGCCCCACAGTTACTACAACGCTAATATCTTCACGTGATGCTTTGATAAATCTAAATTAAGTCCCCACAGGGGGACCGACCGTGTGTATGTTTTGGTGAGCATGAAAGCAAGTGCAAGGGAAATTTCTCGCAGGGAATCCCATGAACACTCACATGAAAGTGTCCAAACGGCAAACACAAGCAAAAAGACACAAAAGAGGTGGAAAAGAGACGAAAGAGACGTGGAGATGGTGACCTTCCAAGAAACCACTAGAGAGATCAGTGTATCATGTACCAGTATATATTGTTCCTTGCTGTCTATGTAATCAATATTTGTGAGGCTTAGAGAGGGAGTATCCGTATGATATTCTTCTATTGATATTGTTTTCATGAATCTATTTGTTTGTTCATTTCTATGTTGTCCATGATTCTGAAGGAGATTTTTCTTGTTTTGGATTATTCATAATTCTTCTCTAATTGAAAATTGAAATGCATGATGATCAATATATATATATATATAAACACACACACACACAGAACTATCAACTAGTTCTCAATTTGATCTTTAAATTAACTATTTTCTTAATTGGTTTCCTAAAATACAAGGGTGCTTCTCAATTGATCTATGATCTTTTGATTGATATCAAAAGACTAGTACTATCAATGAGCTAGCTACATCGATATTGTCCATTGATGCCAATATTGTCAGATTTAAGACTTTACAAAAATTAAACTATATATTATGTATGTTGATGCTTAAATATTATAGTCAACTTGCTTCTATTAAAAGAATTCAAGTATTGGTCGAAGACTTGAAAAATTCATATATGCTTGCTGTCTCCAGATCGAAGAAAACCTAGTTTTATTTGTTAAAACGAAAATTGTGATTAATTAATGCCGACCAAATAGCCAAAAATCCTTTCTCCAAAAACAAGAGGGGGGGTGTTTCAAAATCGGCGTCGGAGCCCATAAACACATGCTAGAAGCACTGTCCAACACGTTTGCAAATCAATAAATATTTTTAACCTAGATATCCAAAGAGATATATATATACACACACATCATAATCCCATCTACTTACTTAATTTATTGTGTATTTAGTAATATGATACAAAATATTTTTTTAATTAACATAATATTTCTTTAGAATTATTTTTTTGATATCAGCATATTAATATCATCAAAAAACATATAAAAACATTGATTTAATGTTTTTTAAAATAAAAAAACACTTTAAAAAATAAACAGAAACTAGTATAATGTCAAACAATCTCTTAGCGATGTGTGAGTTACATTAAAAAAAAAGATTGCAATGCTACATTACACTATTGCTTTTAACTTAGTTGTAAGACTTAATTAGATAGACTTGTAAGATCAACTTGGGACTTGACCGACCCATATTAAAGAAAAAGGAAGGAAAAAACATGGTTAATCTGGTCAAAAACCCAGACATGACATATTAACTGAATTGATCCGGTCAAAACTCAGTCCTCAATTAGTTGATTGTTTTTTTAAAAAGAAAGATTTGATTAGAATGACATAATTTTGATTATTTTTTTAAAGGTCGACCCTCCTAACTAGTAACCTAGGCCATACTATGTATTATCCCCCAATTCAGATCTTACAACTATCCTTTTTAGCCTTAATGTAATGGTTTTATATTCAAGGAGTCATGGTTTTTTTTCAACTTCCTCAATTTAAATTTTAATGTAATCACTTGAGGTAAATTGAAAAAAATCTGATATAAAAGGTGAATTTTTTTTAACACTTAATCTATGTTTTCTAGATCATGTAAAGACAACCCCTTAACTTCCACAAGATTTAATTTGAAACTTGAATTAAATAGAAAGTTGGGTTGATTGATTTTTTTTTTATATTAATTTTACTCTAGGGTGGGAGTTCTCAATCCAGTAGTTTTCAGGTCGGAAGTGTTATGTCCGTTAGTTCTTTGCTCGTTAATTATAGGTTTGAGGGTTCTCTTGGGCCTGATATGTCTTGGCTCGTTGGTTTTGGGTATGTTGCTCTTGGCCCATTGGTTATAGGGTTGGGATTTCTTGGCCCATTAGTTCTTCGGTTGGTATTGTCGGGCCCCTTACTTCTCGGCCGGTTAACTCTTGGGTTGGGAGTTCTCAACCCATGAATTATGAGCTTGATACTTCTTGACATATATGTTAGTTCTTAGTTGACGACCGGATAGTTCTTGGGAAAGAGTTATCGAACTGTTAGCTCTCGAGTCGGTAGTTCTAGGATTAGAGGTTCTTTACCTATTAGTTCACAGGTCAGTAGTGGTTGGGCCCTTTAGTTCTAGGCTCAATACGTCGGTCTGTTAGTATTGAAGTCGGGAAGTCTCGGCCCCTTTGTTCTGAGGTTTGTAATTCTTGGCTTGTGCAATCGGAAGTAACACTTAGATTATGCCCAAAAATAAGAGAAAATTAAAACCATTGAATAAATACCTAATAATTAAATTAAGGTTCGTTATTATATATAGAAAGCTTGAGCTTGTAATCTCATCAAGCAAATATATATATAGCAAACAAATGTTTCCTAAAAGTTTTGCAAGAAGCAAACTTTTTCCTTCCAAAGACCTGATATATCACCCGATCGATCCATATATTTTGCAATAATATATGATGCTTCTTGTTTTTAATCAAAGTTTGAATTGCTGACTTCAGTACGTACGTTGCTGGCACGCCACACATCCACACACACGTATAATTATGAATTATTTTGCCGACATTGCTGGTGTTCAAATTTATTTATATGTGGAATTTTGAGGCCTTTCTATGTGTTGACGTTTTAAAATATTAATTTAGCTTTCATGTTGGCTAACTACCAAATTTGTGAATGTGACATCTATTTTATCATGTCCTTTTCTTGCCCACCTTTCTAATCAATTTAAATAATAATAATAATAAACTGCAAAATTTCTTTATATAATTTGTTAAATTAATACCTAAAAATTAATGTTGAAATACAGATCAGTATCTAGGTAATTGATTCATAGTGTAATTATAAAAATTAATGCCAGGGGGTATTCTACAGTTCCTCTTATTTTGGACCTATCTAGCTCTGGCCTGGCGTAGCTAGCAAATTTGCTGTCAATTTTCAAGTAGTGCCATTGTTGTTCCTCACCGTCCCTGCCGCCATCCTGCCTTTCAGAGACAGTTTCTTGGTCAATTCTAAAATCTTGAGGTGAACTCATGGCCATAGATCCACAAAATGGCCTGCCTTGTCTGCCTTTCGAAGGAAATATAACGTGTATTTGGTAATGTGTTGCAGCACAGATTTATCTAACTATTTTTTTAATAAAAAATATATTAAAATAATTTTTTAATAGTAACACAATAAAATTATCAAGAACACTTAAGAAATATTATTTTTTCATATAAAAAATAATTTAAAAATAATTTTTAAAAATCCTTAGTATTGTTAAAAAAGAAGAAGAAGACAAGAACTACGACCACGAGAGAAAATGTTTGATGCGTTACAAGTAGATCTATTCGATTCAATTCTCATATATATAGCAATTAATTAAGGTTCAATCAAAGTATATGTTGGATTATAAAATTAAATACTTCAAATTATTCTCTTGGAAATTAAAGAATAAATTAAAACATTAATTTAAATATTCTCCGGAAAAAAACAAAAAAAAAAAAACCGTCAAAATTCAAATTTAAATGCCAAGTCCTCTCATGGAAATACAAGAAAAAACATCTTTTGGCACTTCCCTCCAAGGCAACCAAATCTATCCTCCTCGAATAAAAAAGGGAAAAAGTTTACACTTAATTTTCCAATTCTTCAGATATTTCAAAAAAAAAAAAAAAAAATTCCAAATTAATTTTCCACAATAAATATTAATCAAAACCAAATCACCAAATTAAACTCTCTCTTGTCAATTCTCATTAATCACCCACATTACACGTGTCACGTTCCTATTAGTCACCCCAACCTCCCGCCCAATAGAACCTCAGCACGTATACGATGACCAAATTTCTAAGCTCCTTAAATTTCTCAACAACGCGTAATCACAAGACACTGTACAATCTCTTCTCAAAAGCCACCTCCATATACCAGGGAAAAAAAAGAAGAAAAAAGTCCTAGATCAACCCTTAAATACCCACCGCTAAATTTGCCTCTCTTTAAGCCCATCATTGCTAATTCCTTTTAGCGTGTTGTTGCTGTTGCTGTTATTGTTTTGTTTTGTTTTGTTTGATCGAACCGGCACGCAGGCTGGTTCGATCTTTAGGAAGATATTGCATGCCGGAGATCGAAAGTGTATCGGAAAATGCCTTGTTTGGCAAGTATGAGGTTGGAAAGCTTCTCGGATGTGGAGCCTTCGCGAAGGTGTACCATGCTCGAGATGTTCAAACAGGAAAAAGTGTCGCTATCAAGATTATCAACAAGAAGAAGATCTCTAACCCTAGCTTGATGTCTAACATCAAGCGGGAGATCTCCATCATGAGAAGGCTAAATCATCCTCATATTGTGAAACTGATCGAAGTCTTGGCTACCAAGACGAAGATTTATTTCGTTATAGAGTATGTTAAAGGTGGAGAATTGTTTGCCAAGGTTGCTAAAGGGAGATTTAGCGAAGATCTTAGCAGGAAATATTTTCACCAGTTGATTTCTGCGGTAGGTTATTGCCATTCTCGAGGAATTTTTCATCGTGATTTGAAACCTGAAAACTTGCTTCTTGATGAAAATGGGAGCCTGAAGGTTTCAGATTTTGGTCTAAGTGCTGTTACAGATCAGATCCGAACTGATGGACTCTTGCACACGCTTTGTGGAACTCCTGCTTATGTTGCTCCTGAGATTCTTGCAAAGAAAGGTTATGATGGTGCTAAGGTTGATGTCTGGTCTTGCGGGGTTGTTCTCTTTGTCTTAACAGCTGGTTTTTTGCCTTTCAATGATCCAAACTTGATGGCCATGTATAAAAAAATTTACAAAGGTGAATTCCGATGCCCTAAATGGATGTCCACGGATTTGAAACGATTCTTGTCTCGGCTTCTGGATACGAATCCGGAGACAAGGATCACCATTGATGAGATTCTGAAGGATCCTTGGTTCAAGAAAGGGAAGCATAAGGAAATTAATTTCTACGACGAGGAGCTCAACAAGGCTGTTGATGAGAAAAAAGATGAGGAATTAGCTTCTACAAGCTTGAATGCCTTCGATATCATATCTTTCTCCTCCGGTTTGAACCTATCAGGGTTGTTTGATGATTCATATAATGTGGTTGATGACGGAGAAAGATTTGTGTCGACCGAATCGCCAGAGAATTTGATGAAGAAGGTTGAGGAGTTTGCAAAGGAGGAGAGGTTGAGGGTGAAGAGAAGGAAAGAATGGGGGTTGGAGATGGAAGGGCAAAATGGTAACCTGATGATAGCGGTCGAGGTTCACCGGTTAACCGATACTTTGTTTGTTGTGGAGGCTAAGAGGAGTGGTGGTGATGCTGGATGCTTTAAGGAGACATGGAAGAATAAGCTTAAGCCTGTGATTATGGCTACTTAGTAATTAGGAGTACTTATTAATCAACAATAGAGCCAGGTTTCTGCTAATTGGAATTTGGTCATCTCTTGTTTGCCAGAAAAAAATGAATTTTTGCCATATGTTTGCTGCCTTTCTTTTTCCTGATAAAAAAAACTATGAATGTTGTTAAATGTATTGTGTTTGTACTTGTAATTTGTGTTCTTAATAATAAAAGTTTCTTTTTTTTGCCTTCTTCTTCTTCTTCTTCTTGTTTTTTTTTTTTTGTGCCAAGGTCGATCCATTTTGCTGTGGAAATTAATGTAATTCTAGTTTTGTTGCTGGTTTCGTACCCTGTGTATATAGCTTGACAATGAACTCGTGAAGAGTAAATTAGCTAGCTTTCTTAGCTTTGTGCGTGTAGATTTGACAAAGAATTTTTGCTGCTCAAAATTTGACATAAACAACTGTACAGTCAATGAAAGCTGGTTTGAATTAATGGTATTCAATATTCAAGTTATTCATAGTTCTTGTTGCTGGAGGCATTTCATTTTTTTATGGTGGTAGCTGTATTGTTTTTTAAAATGATTTAAAAATATAAAAAAGAAAATTTAAATTTTGAAAAACATCATTCATTCAGACCGCGTTCCCAAAAGACGCTACCATGTAGCCCTGTTTTGTAAAGCAGTTGATTGACCTGGAGCAAATGATTGATGTCAGTGAACAAGACATCGCCAGAAATCTCCTTCAATGAACATGGCACAGCAGGTAAAAGCTGGGAACTTTTAGCCTCAATTCAAGCAGAGGAAGTACAGAGGGACCTACCATTTTTTTAGGGTTAATTTGCAAGGGTCTAAATGAGGTTGATCCCTGATTTAGCTGTAAAGGACTAAAAATAATTGTTACAGGTGAAGTACTGATTTTATTAATATAATGCAGCCAAACTACCTCCTGGGTTAGGTCATCAATGAATTCAATCATTGGACCTGCAATGTTGCATATGGTATTTCCATTTTTTTATGCCATTTTCCCTCTGGATTGACATATGGCATGTGCATCAATCAAATCTTGAACAGATCATCAGGATTACACTTTAATATCTATAAGAAAATAAAAAATATGAAGAGTGTTCCAATATATGAATTTACTTGGTGAGCAAGGACCTTCAGAGCTCTCCATCCAGCTATAACTTGTTCTGTTATTTAACAACTCGCAGAGCTGTACGAAGATCGGCTACCCTTTTGAAGATGAAGATGGTAATGATTTAGGGTTAAGCTGGTTGATTAGCAATCACTCTTCTTCATTGGACAGTGTTAATGAGGCAGAGGAGTGGAGGGACCGGAGTGTTTCCAGCCACAGCACAGCAAACAGTTGGTGATTTGTGACACAGTTAAAGGATGCATAATTATTAATGATGATTGCTTTACAGGAAAGTGAATCATATGGGAAGAACCCAATTGGTGTAACTATCTTTATCCATTGGCAGGAAAAGGTTTTTTTTTTTAATCAATAGGATTGCAAAATGCAATATATGCATGGTATAAAAGGAAGAAAATAAAACAAGGGTTTTCTTGGAAATAATTTTCCAAATTAATTTTGCAATGGTGGGCTTAGCAAAATAAAAAGCCTTATGGCATTGTTACCTTAGCTAATTGGGCCCATGAAGTCCACAATCTCCAATGCTACCTTGGGAGGGAGAGTAGTAGGCGTCCCCTAGTAGAGCAGAGATGGACACTGAGACACAGCGCCAACAAAAGTGTAAACAACAAATGAAAAACAAACAAAAATTCGAAACTTGAAGAGAACCCATTAAAGAAGTTGTCGAAAAAAGGTACTGTAACTCATTTTACACTTCTGGGTTTTCTACTTTACTCGAGAATGTCTGCAGAAGCAAGTTTAAGGCACAAGCTTAGTAAAAAACTCAAACTTGATACTGGAAA
>Ga0307517_10012143_pt1 | contig 11860 bp, 15 predicted proteins | sample 23_EM_MG_FD_194515 | JGI IMG/M metagenome (GOLD analysis project Ga0307517, IMG submission 194515) | Populus trichocarpa ectomycorrhiza microbial communities from riparian zone in the Pacific Northwest, United States - 23_EM | ecosystem: Host-associated > Plants > Roots > Unclassified | place... | reverse complement strand
CAGTCAGTGTTTAATCCCGCTTTATTATGCCTACCACGGTGTGTACAGCAAAGGCGTCTTGCAAGAAATTGCCAGGCTTGCTCGAGCTAACAGACACACACCTTCAATGGACTCAGGACGGGAAGAAGGCTCCCTCAATACGCGTCGCGTACGCTGAGGCGTCATGTTAGTTGGTTCTTTGTCCTGCCTTGTTCTCCGTCGTTTTTATCAGTGGCTCACCAATAAACACAGCTCTTTTCTGTAGTAAGGAGGGCGCCGCGCAAGTCAGACTCAAGTTGTCACTTCTCGGAGACGATGCAGGCCACAACTTCACCTTCACATCACCTCAGCCGGTCGCCTTCACCGAACGCGAAAAGTTCAAGCAAGAACTCACGTCCATCATAAGTCGCAACAGACGCGCAACAGAACTCCTTCCTAGACCACATGTACCCCCAGTCAATGCTACTAGCAGCGTCCCTTTTTCTTCAGCCCCATCTCCGGCAAATTTAAACGCTAAATCTGCATCAAGTTCTACTCGCCCCCCCATTTCAAGGGCACCTTCAGTTGTCAGCGATAGAAGGGAAACTCCAGTTATTACAGGCGGTGATCCAGCCAGTGAATTTCGCCTGCGCAAAAAGGTTCTCTTAAGCAATCCAGAGCTAGGAGCATTGCATAGGGACTTAGTCATGAGTGGTCAGATTACAGAGGCAGAGTTTTGGGATGGGCGTGAGGTGAGATATGGAAAAAAAACCATTTTTCATTCTGGCTAACGTGTATATGAAGCATCTAATTCTGGCCCAAGCTGCATCTGAGTCCCAGAAGAAAGGTAAACCGGGACAGCTCGTTGATCCTCGTCCAGAGGCTGTTGAAGGTGGCGAGATCAAGATTAGGATCACACCACAACTTGTCCACGATATTTTTGATGAATATCCCATTGTGGCGAAGGCTTACAGTGATAATGTACCGAGCAAAGTAGGTCCCTTTCGTCCCTTTCGTCCCAATTATTATTAAACAGTGTATGAAGCTTTCGGAAGAACAGTTCTGGAAACGCTATTTTCAATCCAAGCTTTTCAACGCCCATCGTGCCTCCATTCGTTCATCTGCGGCTCAACATGTCGTAAAAGACGATCCCATCTTTGACAAATATCTTGAAAAAGACGACGACGGTGAGATGCTTCTCAAGTTGCGACTACGTTTACTTCATTTTACATTAGAACTGGAGCCCCGACGACAGCGTGGCGAACATGTGGAGGTATTCGTCGATCTCGCGGCTACCATGGAGGATCATGAAGAGGTAGAGGTTTGCCCTTTCCTTGGGCTCACATCATTTACTCGACCTTTTTAAAGACTGGGAACGAAAAAGACGTCACAATGCGAGCTGGCAGACAAAAGGCTGCATTGCCTCTAATCAGAAAGTTCAATGAGCACTCTGAGCGGCTCCTCAACTCCGCACTGTAAGTTTGGCTACCCTTGCCAAAACAATCTTCAGCCTGATAAATCAGGGGTGAAATACCTCCTGCCAAGCGGCGGCGACTAGATCCTGGGGAAGTGAGTTTCGTCAGTTGTAAATGGAACAATTGACGAAATTAACCCTGACGTAGGATGTATACTCACAAATTGAAATCGATGATCTTCATGACCCAGAAGCATCAAATGGGATAATTCTTGAAATGCAGGGCCGGGAGCGTTATTTTGAAGGCCGTATGGATAGCGGTCCCCAAACGACAAAGCCGGTACGTCAGATACAGGCTTCCAACCCTCTCACTCTCAAAGTTCTTCACTTAGAAATTAGATCCATCTTTAGTATTTCGAGAGGCAAGATCAAATCTAGAATCCTGGGATACTCGGCTTACACATGTGGGTCAACCTGTAAACGCATACCAACCCCTTCCATTTAATTATGCATCATAGCTCAAAATCGAGCGGAAGCACGGGGATGCTGCCCTTCTCGCCATGACCCAGAATGTGGCGAATCGTCTCGATGTGAAGTCCAAAAAAAGTATGTACCTTGGGTATTGGGGGTTGTTTCTCTGAGATTGAGATTGATTGCCTATTTGAAGATGACATCCCAGATGGATTATTCAGGCAAATGACTACATGTCAAACCGCTGCAAATGAATTTCTTCGACAATTTTGGCTAGCCATATACCCACCTCTAGGGGAATTACAAACAGCGGCGTCCGCGACACCCGCACAAAGAGCTACTAAGGCCGCAAAAATGATAGGTTACATATCCAAGACCCATGAAAAGGTGTATGCACTGGTGAAAACTGCAGAACAACATGGCATTGACGCAACTCGCGTCGAAAATGTGAGTCCTAATGTGCTCTTTTGGTATTGTATGTCCTAAAAAGCGATGATGAATAGGCGATGAAACCTGTGCTCCAGGCATCAGACCAAGCAATTACCTTCTACCGCAACAAAGTACCTAATAAGTAGTAATTTTACAACCTCTTAATCGCTTTTGAAAGCATTTACACATTTGGACTCATTATTGTATGTGTAGACCAAGATGGTCAATATCCTGTATTATACACTATAGTTTAATAGAATCAAATAGAACATGGTAAATCCCGCTATGAATTATGTGGATTTGGTTGTTTCTGTAGCTGTGTTCCAGAAGACCCTGTACACTCGTATACCGTAAACATTACTAACAAGTGAAGGGCCAGCGCGTAACAAATGAAAAACGTTCGGGCACGACGATTTCCAAGGATCGAACGCGTCAAGGTGAGGACCCCACGTTCCACAGGGTTGAGGGCTTGATAAGCCCGTGTTGCTTCCTATCCAATCGGTCAGCTTGACCTCGCAGATCAACTTAGAACTCACTCTTCCGCGGAATGCTTCGAAGGGGTTCATCGCTTCTTCGTATCTTGCTTGATATTTGCTCATATCATCAGGTCGAGCCGATGGCGCTGGAAGTGGATCGAGTTGGGTAACTGGTCGAGAACCGGAATCTTCGCGATAACTCTGCATGTATCTGACTTTCTCGTACAACTTCAGATTGTCAGCTTGCAGCGTTTTAATTTCAGTACGCAATTCCGAGATAATCTGGAATTGCTTTCGTAGTTCCTGTATTGAAAAGTCCGTCAGCTTATGTCCCCGTGTCTCTGGATAAAAAATGGCATGCAAACCTCTTCGAGTTCGGCATTTCGTTGTCTGAAGCGGTCCCGTTGGCTTGTTACGATAGGGAGAATGGAAGTGTCTGCGGATGGTGTGAATGGTATCGGAGTTGTACGGACAGGTGTATCCTATAAAGAAGATCAGGATGGAGAGTTTGTGGCTAAACCGTTTATTCCTCATACTCACCGGTTTCTTGCCGATGTCCAAAGCACTGAGAACATCCTGTTCCGAATCCCCAGAGGGACGGCGGCCGTTCTCTTTATTGATGGACAACAGGTCAATTTCAAGTTTTTCATTCAGCTCTTTCTGCTTTTCGAGCGCCAAAGTAGCAGACTCCAGTTGCGTACAAGAGCTCTGCAACGAGCTTTCCAACTCGCTGTGGAGGATCTGAAATCGAATTAGCCAAAATAAGTGAACAGCGTTTATCTTACACGTAGTTTTGTCAACTCTTCTTGAAGGCGTTTGTTTTTAGCAGCAAGTAGGGCTTCAAGCGATTTTCCTTCGTTAGCCGCTACTTTTCCGAAATTGGGACTTGGCAGCGACCAGCCGTCGTCACCGCCGTTTGGTATATTATCTTCGTCCTCATTGGCTTCGAAGCCGGAGAATTCAACATACTGTGAGAATAATTAGAATCCAACGACGACCATGAAATTCCCTTTTACCTTCATGATTCCAAGCTCTCTCTTGATTTCGTCGTAATCGCCCAAGTGCTTCAATTTGGTTCTAAGTTGTTCGATTTCCAAGGCCTATATTGCAACAGCTCCATAAACGCAGGGAAGAAACGTCATACACATGCGCTTACCTTCTTCTGAAGTTCCTTGGACAGTTCATCGACGCGCTTCTGTCCAGCAGCCTCGGTCTCTGTCGTTCTACGCTTTTGGGCTTCGATGGAATGAGAGAGGGTCTCGGATTCGTTTTCTAGATCAGCAACTTGCGATTCCAAAGATTTGACACTTGGGTAACAATCAGATTTTGCAAGCAAAGATGTTCTTAAAGTTGACTAACCGCTCTGAGGTCTCAGTACCGCTGCGCGTAGTTTCGATTTCCGCGCGTAGGATTTCCTAACAAGAATTAGAAGGAATTTAGATTTAGAACAGGAGACAATGATTACGTTGCGATGTTCAAGTGCGACAATACGACTGTTAGCGCGGTCCAGGTCAGCGATAATCATGTCAACTTCTGCGAGCTTCGCTACGACTTCTTGGTCTGAATATATAGACGTTAGGGATTAAGGCTTCACGATTATAATAGAAGCTGAGATACCTTGTCGTTGGCTGTGATCAAAAAGCTTGGCTTGGTTATTTTCATTAGATACTCGTAAATCTCGTAATTGGTTTTTCGTGAGGGAGAGCTGGCGTTGAAGGTCTTGTTCCCTTGATATATTATCAAAAAAAAAAAAAGGAAACTTGGAGAAGAGTTTCGTGGGATACATACCGGTCTTCGTAATTTCGTAACTTCTCGTCGTAGGTCGCAGTAAGTTCGTTGGCCTTCTGCGAGACTTTCTCTTGGATCAAACTCTCCATCTATTCTAATTGGCAAGGTGTAGCGGTGACAATCGGGGTAAACTTACCTTCTGATCCAGCTGTTCTACTTTCGTTTCCAGTTTCTTCTTAGCGTTCTCAACCGTAGAAAAGTCGTTGATACGTTTCTTCAGGTCCGCATTTTCTTCTCGGAGTCGTTGTAGCTCTGCTTCATGTTCCATGGCTTCTGTGACTTTGACAGCCTGGTCCTAAATATAGGCTTGTTAAATATGTTTGGTTCTGTACGAAGTAGGACGGAGGAACAGACCACTGCAGTCTCAAGGAGAGGGTATGGGTCAGGGGCTTCTGCCAGGACTTTGTAGACATGTAGGAATGCATTGTCTGACGCCTTTGAGCGCTTCGTGAGGCTATCAATCTCCGTCTGGTAGGCTGAGCACCAAAGTGTGAATGTGTATCATGTAGATGTCATGGACTTGGCGCATACCTTTCAGGAGACCCTTAAATGCATTCAACTTTTCGTCGTCTGCAATCTTCTTGAATTCTAAAACGGGGAAATATTGAGTCGAATGGAAGCAGCGATTTCAACGTAGGGCGCATAAGTACCTTTTGTTTTCTCTGCTAGCGCTTTACGGCCAATGACACTCTCCTTCTGATTATCCACCAGCTCTATGCCTTGTTCGTCGAGAGTCTTCTGGAGCTCCGTCAAATTAACGTCTGGGGCGTCGGTCAATATGAGGCGGTATCGAACATGGAATAAATTTCACCTTTCCAGGCAGTCAAGGCAGCAGAGAAATTTGTCTCAAATATATCCATATTTCGGAAGAAGCACTAATCGAGCAATAGGGAACTCCAGAGTCCTTCAGGGGGGTAGATGTTCAAGTTGTCAGTCTGCACTTTGCAGTCGCGTTGCCACGTGATGCTACTACTTTTTTCTGGCTTCCTCTTTGACGCTCCTCACTATGAATGTGCTGCGACCTAACTTCCTTTATCGAGCAGCACGGTTTTCTCCCACCACTCGTACCCAAATATCCATCCGAGCCTTTGCGTCGGCTCGCCCCCAGGATGGAGACTCTCGAAGCGAGCGCGTTAAGCCAATTCCTCAATCACCCAGTTTCTACACGACCCGTGCAGTCTATTATGACCAGATAACGCATCTGGAGAAGGCCATAGGCCGTTCCGATAGATTTCTTCGCCACCACAATTTAATCCCACTACCTGACTTTGCAAAAGCCAGTCTGCCTCCACTCCAGGCCGTCTGGAAAGATTCCATAGAAATGGCCCTTGAATTCAAAACCAAGATGACAACGACACGGTACAGAAAGGTTACCAAGCTATTGAACCAACTCAATGACTTCAAGAGGATTGCAGAAACTGGCGGATGTCCTGACCTCGCGGAGAAACTCGGTAGCATTCTCGCCATGTACGAGAGCAGTAAGAAAGACGCGTTTCTGGCTCGAGGGAAGCGGAAGGTTATCATCCTGGACGAGTACGGTCGTTCATACACTCTAGGAAAGCGGAAGACGAGTTCGGCGCGTGTCTGGATGATTCCCGTCCAACAACCACCAAGGCCGGAACCCACTCCAGAAGAAATGCTTGGTCTTCAGAACACGCAATCAACGAAATACCCTGTCTCTTCGACCACTATCCTGGTTAACAACCTCCCATTGAATCAATTCTTCCCTTTACCGACAGACCGGGAACGCATTACTCGACCGCTGAAGATCGCAGGGGCCCTCGGGAAGTATAATGTTTTTGCCATCGTTCGCGGAGGAGGCTCAACGGGGCAATCAGGAGCCCTTGGTCATGGTATCGCTAAGGGTATTGTAGCTCATGAGCCAGAGCTCGAAGTTATGTTTAGAAGAGGTATTCGTTGTCCAACCTTCATCGTTGCTATAGCTTCGCTGACTTCAGTTCCTCAGCTAAACTTACTAGACGTGATCCCCGTATGGTGGAACGCAAGAAAACTGGCCTTGCGAAAGCTCGCAAGAGGGTACGTTGGATCTTTCGTTCGTTGTCCTATCTTGACTCATATTCGGATGCCTCAGTACGCATGGGTCAAGCGTTAATGTGGCTTCCCATACATCATCTCTCCAGCATTTGTTATCTCTCACTCGGTGCAAGTGGTATTGAAATTCAGATTTGTGACTTAAGGTATAACTATATAAATGGTTGAATGGGTGATAATCTTCCCAATTCGTATAATGAGTAATAAGGCATCCAAGGCGCGAATAAAATACAACTCTGGTAATGCGATCATCCTTGGAAGAAAAATGTATGGACATCGGATTGTCCGAATGCGAGATTACAGTAAGGGCATTTCCGCTGCCTTGTCGCCAATCGTGCATCAACACAAGGTTTGCAGAAGGCTAATATTGAATCAGGAAATATGTCGCATTGAATGGTGATGGACATACTGTGCATGCATTTGGTGATGATTGTTGAACGAGGAGTGTCACGGCAAGTAGAGCACATAACGAGTTTCTACAACAGGAGTAAGGGGACGTTCATCGAATCGATCGACCACCGAGACGCACATTTAAACTTTCCATTTCAGAATGCCCCGGTTCAAGCTTACGGCTAGTTGAATCCGATTTCTTTTTGACTAAAGCCAGTTCTTTCTCCATCTCCTTCTTGATGCGTATTACTTCGTCTTCTTTCACTCTAAGGTCTTGTTTCTTGCCGGCAAGCAACTGTTCTCGGTCTTGGAATAACTGGGACAACTAACACGAGAATTAAGGAACCAGCAGAAGGTCAATGAGAAAATGGACGCTACCTCGTGAAATCTTTTCCGCTCCTGCTCAAAGCGCACCGACAGCTCGGGATTTTCTTTCTCTAGATGATAGACTTTCTCGTTTAAGGCATCGACACATTTCTTCCAGGCAGCATTCTCCTTCTCGAGGACAGACTGATGTAATGGATGAAATTTGACCCAATGCGTTCTCAGATAATCGGATGCTCACCATCTGGTTTCTGTAATGCTTTTCAACGTCCGTCAAACGATCAACTGCTTTCCCCTGCTTTTCAATAGTTCTTGCAAGATTCTTCCGTTCGTTTTCGATGGCATCCTTGTCCCGCATAGCAGCATAAAACTTGGTCTCTAATTTGGCTTTCTAAAATGCAGTATTGAGACTCTTTAGCATTAGTTTCGTACATTGAATTTTTTTTAAATGCGTACATCTGCCGCACCCTTGGAGACGCGGTCCTCCATATTCGCGAGCTCTGAGATTTGGTTCTTTAATTGGCGATCCATAGTTTCCCAGAGAGTGGACAGTTGTTGTACCTCGGCGAAGAGAGTGGATTCATTCTGGGACGCAACTGAATTATAACCCATTAGGGAGAAAAAGATTGATAAAATGCCCACCGTTTGACGCTGGATTTCACACAATCTCAACTTCTCGAGTTCGTCTTCCTTTAATCGGAGTTGTTCCAGCAGTTCAGAAACCTCAGGAGAATTTTCCGATATAGGACCGTATGTCTGTTCGTAGCGCCCAAGTTCGGCTTTAACCTTCTCGAGTCGTTCCAAAGCATCGGCCTGGGCTTTCATATGCTGCACTATATCTGGGTGGTCGTCCTGATAAATTGAAAACGTTTGCTCTAATGCTGAGATCCGGTTCTCTGCTTGACTAGCAAAAAAGAAATTTAATAATGGGAGAATCAGAAATACAGGAAGGACTGACAGCTTCTGCTCTTTTATATCCTCAAAGAACTGCAGCTCATCGGTATTCCCACCAAGGAAAAACAGCAGATGTTCTTTAGAACGTGCCTGCGCAGCAAGTTGTGCCTTGGTTCGACTCAACTCAGACTCCACAATAGACAAGCGTTGCTGAACAGCTTGAGCTATAAATTGGGTGCCCAGGGAAAAAGCTAAACTTAACTCACCGTGCTGCTTTCCCACAACCCCTTGTACTCTTGAGCAGCAGAATACTTGATAAAGTCTTTCTGCTTGCGCTCCTGGATCTCAGCGCTCAGTTGGTCGCGTTGCTCTCGTAGTCGGACATTCTCGTCATCGCGCTTGCTCAACATGGCTTTGAATTCTCGAGTCGTTTGGTTGTTTGCATTCTAAAAACGACTCAGAATACTTAACACGAGGAGGTTGACAATTACAAACATACCGTGGTGCTCTCCTCCCAATCTTTGTAGAGAGCCTGGAGTTGACCAACTTCTTCTTGCAGCCGAGTTATTTGTTCATTTTTCTCGCTCTGTACTCCTTCTAGATGCGACGCATGACTTAAGAGCATTTTGTACTGTGGGGTTTCACAAATTTGTTCTATAGATGGCGCCTTATGCTGATGAAGATGGTTCAATTTGAGCAAGAAATGAAAAAAGACAGCCAACCTCCAACTCAATCATGGTTTTTTGGTCCCTGAGTAATGCCGCCTCCTTTTCCAATTCCATGATTTTGGTGTCTCTGGATTGAAGTTGTTCCCGAAGGATGTCAACTTCTGATGGATTGGGAAAGTCATTGCTCGGAATAGGCGACGCGACCGGTGCGGGTGATGGCTGCACGAAGATCAGGATGGCAAACGAAATTTGTTGTCAAATCTCCCACCAATTAACCAATAACCAGACCACTCACAACAGGAGAGGACGGCTTTTGCTGCACCTCCTCTTTCTCTTCACTTTGAGCTTCTTGAGATTTGGCAGGCACGCGTATCTCCATTTCACGGACAGTCGCGCTCTTGGAGCGTTCAAGTCGACTTTCAGCTTCGAGAAGGGCGTTGTGATAATTCTCCTTCTGCTCTTCCGAATCTTCCAGCTTGGCGCGTAGTATGTTCAGTTCAGATCTCAAAATAGCACACTGAGTACAAGTCAGTCCTTGATTCTGGCGAAATTTGTGAAAAAATCAACCTCGTTCTGAGCCTTTTGACATTCGGGGAAACTTTCGCTTTGCAGGATGCGTGATTGCTGACCATCCCCTAGTTGCACAAATTTCGTCACAAGGGCTTGGGTGGCGTTTACGGTGTCTCCAAGAGCAGCGGTGAACTTTGGATACGGTTCCTTTTGGATGTGCGCCGTCAGGTCGAATATTTCTAACGAACGTGAGTAATCAGCTTCGGGAGCACAACGCCAAGAAAGGATGGTACCTTTAGACCGGATTTTAACCTGAGGAAGGTCATCACGCTTGACAATCAGTCGTATGGTGTCGACCAGCTAAAAAGCAATAGGTGAGGACGACTCTAGCTAGAACGCAATCTCGAAGTGATTTTTGGAGAAAAATATATACAAACCTGGGCCCAACAGGCTGACATTGCTGCCAACCCAGCTTCGCATGTACTTTTGCGTTGTTCCAACTCTCTAATACGAGCTTTACTTCGCTCATGCTCTTTTGAATAATGCAACATTCGCCGATAAATCGCCTCCTTCCGAAATGTCTACGAGAGTAAATTAAGAGGAGTGAAATAGAGGACGTGAACAAGCTTCAGTTACCTCAAGCTTTTCACCGAAGGCTTCATGGTCGTGGTCGAGCGCACCATTCACCTGAGGACTGCCGTTGGCACCAGTCAAGATACGTTTCTTAGTGATGGTGGAGTCCTCATCGTCAGGCAAGGGCCTTTTTCGAGACTCCATAAGAGGTGGTTGGGTCAGAGATAGAGCAATATTGGCCAGAGAAATGTTGGCGGTTCAAGTAACGTCTCAATTGAAGAGTGGGATCTTTGGCCTTGTTTCTAAACTCCGGTTGGCGGATTACCAAATTTGCAAGCCAGCCTGTCACACATCGACTCTATCCATATATTCGTAAGCCCTCTGTATAATATCTATGTTGAACTTCTCACAGACCGAGCTCCAAGATGTATGTGGAGCCCGAATCTAAATCCAAAATTTCACAATCCTGAGCACTCCCATCCCCAATCTGCGTCTCTACACAGGCTAGATCAAGAGTCTAAAAGGACAGCATCAGCATATGCTCGGAGTTGGTTGAGTTTTTCAGACTAGCCTTTTCTAAAACCGTCATGGGCTGATCTGTATTAGTCTTCTCGTTAGTATACATCATTCTAGCATGGAGCCTTGAACAACTTACGCCAAACGCCCTTGTTATAAGAGATGCCCTGCGCCGAAGTTGCAAGGAACGCCTTCAAGCTTTTCATGTCGGGTCGATCATCCGTCCCATTGTGGGCGACAACAACAAGATACTTGTCTCCTGGTTCGCTTAACCCATCTCCGCTACCGCGGCCCATTGGGATGAAGGCCTGGCTCGTGAATGGGTGTCGTTCCAGAGTTTTTAAAACAGTTAATCCATCGGTGATATCTTCAAGGGGCTTGCATCGATAAACCGAAATACCGGTGGTTGCTCCTGCATCTGGGGTGTACGATCCCGCAAGAAGGGAGAGTTTATGGAACTTGGTGGCCGTCCCTGCATTGGCGGGCGTGGTTTTGATACCTTTGGCCTTCGAGATCTCGTTATAGGCCTGTATCACCTGGCCAAAAGGAGCGAACCCTTCTGAAGTTAGGGGGACAACAGGAATCGTTGCGATTTGAGGCTGGTGAAGTGATACGGATGGGGCTGGCACGTCCTGTTTCACATTAGTCTTCATCGACAAAGCGTCGGTCTCCATTTTTCGACCAATCAAGCGAATTCTCTTCAAGCCACCGTCTGGGAATATCGTCACTTTGACGTGGGTATATATCTGGTTTTCGACGTTATCGAGTTCGAAATAGTGCTGTCGATGCGCACCCAGCTTTGTGCGAGGAAGGATTAAGGTCCACTTAGTCTCTTCGGGCACTGATGAAGGGCAGTCGAAGTCTTGGGACGAGCGCAAGGCGTGAATCTCACAACTCTCAGGGAAGTTACCGAGGAAGTGATTTGTATCAAGTTCTACATTCGACAACTCCGCCGGAGCACCACTGCAGATTCTTCAGTCCCGGTATCCGCCACAAAAAGCCATTTTTACTCACAGTTGGATGATGACCCAATCAGTATGACCCTTCGTTCGACTGCGTTTCGTCTCCCAGCCGTCACCCATGTTCTTTCCACGACCAGGAAGAATTAGGTTCGACCCAACACCGAAATGCTGATCAGATGCTCGGATAACACGACCACCAGCGAAGACATGCGCGAGGTCGAATGGAGTTTGCGTGGATGGATGAACTGGTATCACTTCCCCATATACCCTGAAACGAGCCTATCGATAAAAATTTCCAGGTGCTCAGAACCCACCTGAACACTCAATACACAACTTACAATGCCACCGTCAGGATACATGTGGATCTTCACATAGTTAAAGCTCGTAGTGGAATCAATTTTGAACAAATGACGAGAATCTGGTCCGAGGTCTGTT
>Ga0307517_10012142_pt1 | contig 11862 bp, 17 predicted proteins | sample 23_EM_MG_FD_194515 | JGI IMG/M metagenome (GOLD analysis project Ga0307517, IMG submission 194515) | Populus trichocarpa ectomycorrhiza microbial communities from riparian zone in the Pacific Northwest, United States - 23_EM | ecosystem: Host-associated > Plants > Roots > Unclassified | place... | reverse complement strand
TAATAAAAGGCGCTGCAGTGGCTGCCCAGTGATAACCATTTGCGGTTGTGCTTGACACTGCCACCATAATTCCAACAGACATAGCTTGCCGGTGGCCCAGGAATCTAAGTAGTTTCACTATGAACCACCCTACATAAAAGAAAATTGGTGTATAAGAGTCTATTAAGACAAAATAAATCAACATATATTTCCATTCTACCAAACCCTTCGTTCTCTCGATGAGTGTCTTCAAATATTGACCAACAAATCGAGCGCCGAGTGCCTCCATCACGTGCATCAGTCAGCACGGTGGTCAGCCTCGTGACCAGCCGCATTTTCGGTGATGTTCAGTAGGGTCATCAGAGAAACCCCACAGACGGGGTTTCTCATTAGAATTATCCCTTCCATCCATAGGATGCTTGCAGGAGGGCCTTCCAGATGTCATTATTGTTCAGGGTAATCGGGCTTAGAAATTTGGAGGAAAGGCCAGCACTCCAAATGTCATAAATGATGGCACCGTAGGTCATTGGGGGATGCCTGGTGACATGAAGACTTGGAATCTTGGCAGCAAGGGCAAAAATTATCCAAATGAGCAGAATAGCATCATCCTCAGGCTCCAGAATATTAAGATCATAGGGGTTCATGGAGGCAAACAGCTTGGGTTTCAGTTTGTGAGTGTAATCTTCATTGTTTTTCATCTGGTAAATGATTGTTCCGGCATTGGTGGTATGGAATTTTGTGCCAGAAAGCAGGAAAATATTGGTGGCATCGATCGAGGCTTGGCTATTGGCACACATTACACCAGCACTGCAGGTCATCAGAAGCAAAAGTGATTCCACATTGACAGACTTGAAATCATGCAATTTGATGAAGTGGTTACAATGCATTGTTGCATTAGGGAAGTCCTTCTCCAACATATTCAATGCTTTGCGTATTTACGGTGTTAAATCTGCTGATGCAGTGGAGAACAGATTGCTGTTTAAAAAGGACGAAAGGTGAAAGAATCAGCATTTCAGATGCCCTTGTTTATCTGGGAGGCCAACGGCCTGATTGCAAGCCAGAGTAAGCAACAACAATGTGAGAAACTCGCCACAATCGCCTTGGTGTATGGCAAAGCCTTCTAGTATGGATTTGAATGCTTCTAGTGGCTTAAAAGATTTCTGCGACATGATGACATAAGCGGCCTCAGAGAGAAGTGGCTCGGAGGGTGATACCATCTCCATGCTGTCAAGGGTGGCATCAGCCTTGAGGCAGATTCACAGGTGTCCCTCCACCTGCTTCATCTCTGCAGTGTGGGATATATAGGTCATCGAATTGAATTGGATGGGGAGGCGTTGAGATAGACAAGCGAGCTTCTGGTGTTAGGTGAACTCTTGCATGCTGGGATCAGCATTAAGGAGCTTCTGGACAGCAAACATCACGATGTCTTTTTTAACATCAATATCCCCACCATCGTAATGTGAACCGAATCTTAAAGTGTTTCCACATCAGATTGAAGTTATGGAAATGAGGAATGCAACAACTTGGATATTGCTCAGATACTTACAAGGGATGGCCCAAGTGCACGATGTGTGCATCAAGTATCACGTGCTCCAACGTCCATCTGCCATCCAAGGAAACCTTCTTGGCCAAAATATCGAAACCAAGGTCTGTGAATGGTTCAACTAAGTTCAAACCGACAACAGCTCTATTCAAGGGATCTTCAAATGGTGAGATGAATTGGGACATCTTGCCTGTCGTAGACAGAAAAAGGGTGAACAGGGGGAGGCGTGACAAGGTATGAAGAAGCAGTGCTAGAACACTGAAGTTTGACCAGTTTCCATCTTTTTGTGCTCGACGGGTCAAGCCATGTGCCTCATCAATGACAAGAATCATAAGAGGTGCTTTTCTAGAGACCTGGAGTGCCTCCGACTGTGCTTTGTTCTTCTTCTTCTGCTTCTTCCTGGTTTTCGCCTGGGGCACTGATGGGGGGGGCTCCTCTCTTGCCTTCAGGGATTCGACGAGGTTGTGGCAGGAGGCAGCCGGGGGAAAGTCATGACCTGCAGCATTTGGTGGAATAGGTGAAGTATAGCCTGTCACATCTGTGCCACTATTGTTTTCTCTGTGAAGAACCTTGCGAGACAATTACAGTTGACATTTTTATGCCTATTAAACCAGACATACCGCTTTGTCTGCAAGTTTTTCTTCTGCAATTCGTATCACTTCCTCATAAAATTTGCAATGAAATTCATTGTGCTTCGTCGTTGTCTGGCCTGCCGTCATTCAAATGCGAAATTCCTGGGCAAATTTTTCTATGCCCCACTGAGAATCGAATTTTTTTAGTAACTCATCAGTGTAGTGAAATAGAGAAAGCAGGCCCACCGATGTGATTCATTCTTTGTCTTATTATTTGTCAAAAAAGTCTCTGACTGCGTGATCGGCTGGAGGATATCCTGGAAAGATGCATTATGTGCATTATTAGTCATAGCGAAACCGATGATGGTGCAAGAAACACAATACCAGGAGACTGTGCATCCCAAAGGTTAATAGGTATGCAGAATCGGGTTCTCCCAAGTTCATCTGCAGCTTTTGACTTTCCCATGCCAGTGGATTGGATTACCGAACAAAATGGGGTGTAATTGCTGTTGCCAGTAGAGTCATAGTATTTTTTAATGTGCTGCCACAAGACTTCTGCTGCTTGGCCAAGATATATGTGTTCCCAGGAAGCCTCGGTGGCTGAGGGGCCCAGTCAGTAATGAAAAGAAGAATTTTTGAAATGACTGTACCTGTTTGTTCATGAATCCTAGGTATGTTAACCGTGGTATGATCAGCTACGCTTGGCATTTGGAGTTTCGCTGTGGTGACAAATTAAATGTGATACCTGATAATAAAAAATGTATGCATGATGCACAAGTAGGCTACTCCAATCACCCTTTTCTACACCACTCTCCACGCCATGGTTCCACTTTTCCAACTCCTCTTCAGTGAAGCTTTCAAAAAGGTTCTGTGCCTCTTGTAAGTTCAGTTGTGGGATAACAACACTTTCCATGTCTGTGGCTCTCAATTGTTCTATGAGGTTCATTAAAATGTAAGAATGTGTTTGCCACCAAATCATGTCATTATCCTTGGCTTCCTTAACCCTTGTTCGCCAGTTCATCGAATTCGAGAGGCATTTCATGTAGTTGCTCAATGTATCGAGTTGAGCAGTGGGCAAAATCCTATGATGCTTTTCTGGAAGGGGTGCAGGGGAGGGTACAGCATGTTTACTAGGCGATATGGGTTTGACATCCATTTCATGCAGCTCGTTCAGGTCAAGAAGTCAACAGCACAGCCACAGAACTGACCATAAGGGATGAGAATCAACATCAAAAAAAAAAAACATGTAGATAATGTACAAGGGCGACTTGAGGGCGACCATTCCCTGGCAACTTTCACTCTTCTGTATGTGCAGGAGAACATAACCTTTAGTGTCTCTGCCTGAGCACTCAGCCCCATGCTATTCGGAAAACCCTGAATGCTCGGTAGCTTGGGCATTCCCCATTTCATCAAATATTTCTTGACATCTCACCCCAAGCATTGGATTTCAAGTATGATTGTTATAGGTTATATCCTCATTTAATATTTACAATATACTACGTACAGAGTTTCGCCCAGTTTACAACATTACCCTATGGACCAACATTACCCAAATAGGTGCCGCATAATCGCCGTGCCTGTCCAAACATATATACATAGTGCCGCGGACCTGATATATTACTGTACCATTTCGACCGATCGTTCACACCTTGTGATGCGTGACGCACATAGTTCACTGACACTGATGTTCACGACCAGTGGTGATGCGTGACTGAACGAATTTTTTGACGAAATTGTTCATAAAGTTGGCGCGAAGCGCCTAAATTTTTATTTATACCTGCAATCCCAATTTTGAGGATGTTCACAGGTCCTTGTGATGCGTGACGAAAGCCAAATTGGTTCAGTTCATGAGGCCTTGTGATGCGTGATGTGAACGATCGGTCGAAATGGTACAGTACACTAAGTGCACACACCGTTTATCTCTTCAAAATTGAATCCCTCAGTGCCGTTTCCACCTGCATATTTAAACTCATCCCACACTATCATGGCCCAATGGCCCGTGCATGAGAATGCGCCATTTCAAAACCCAATTGTCAGCATTTCTTGTCCCAGTAAAGCTCCCATCCAACAATGTTTTAATTTCCGGCAGCAATCCAGCAGGAGACCCATCCAGCCAAAGATATCCAGCGAAGATCGGCATAGCGATTTCTACAGAAAATCGACATTAATTCATAATAAATATATCGTTAAAGAAGTAATACAGCCAATCTACCCTCCACAAATAGCCCATGAAAAATGTTTTAAAAGCCTAAGAAAAACCGTGAGTGAACCAGCGTAATAGCAATATATAGCCCAACACCCTTGTAATATGTAGCTCTTCAGGTCCATCTTCCTCTGAAGTAGACGAAGTCGATTCAGAAGTAGAAGAGTCGATCCAAGAGATTGGAGAATCTTCGAACCACGAGTCAAAGTCATCGTTGACGATGTTATCAAAGTTGAGCGCGGGCAAATAATCAGGAACCGTGCAGTCAATCCCAGACGAAGTCGAAAAAATTTCATCATCGCCTCATCGCCCTCATTCACAGTATCCGAGTCTTTTTCTCGAAGCGGAGCCGAGGGTCGTAAGCAGGGTCATCCTCGTCCCCAATCCGACGCAAGTCACCCAAGACTTGAAGCCATTGCAAAAGCTGAAGAATCTTCGGGCGCCACAGGAGGCCTCCCAACGGAAACAGAATCTAGGGAAGAACGAGTGCCTGAGAGAGGCTGCATACCAGTGCGGTCAGCCGAAGACGGTTGAGAGGAAGATCGGAGAGGAAAGATTCAGAGCCGTTGAGTAAAGATTGGCTAGATTCTTCCAAATGAACTCGTCAATCACCGAAATGAAGATTTAGGAATGATGAACTCACCAGATACAATTTCTTCTTGGATGATAGAAGAGGATCGCACCGAAATTGAAATAGCCAGACACTTTTCCGTAAGTGTAAGAGAGGGAGTGTTTCTGAACCTCTCGAGGTTCCAACACGAGATCGTCTAGAGAATCCTCGCCCGCCGTTTGGACCAGAGCCTTGATGATGGCTCTGTAGGCTTTGCGCCTAAACTGAGCGTCCATCCCGAGCACCATAGCGGAGTGAGGTATAGGCACCCCATCTAGAAATTCCAGAGCTTGGTCCAGGATTACGGAGAGTCGGTTGTCATCGGAGTCAACATCAGGGATGAAGGTCTTGAATACAGACTCGAATTCGAGTTGAGGGGACATGAAAGCCGAGATATTTAACATAGGTTGGCGTTCGATACTCTTGTGTTCGACGGCAGCGCGGACGGGTACGCTGGGGACGCGTTTCATGATGACGTCTTTATTCTCGGAGGTCGAGGAAGAGGCGACGGCGGAAATATCAGCGGCTCCGCCATGCCCGGATGAGAGGTACCAAGGACAGGTTGGTAGCGGACCATTGCGAGACCCATGCTGTCGGCATGCTTGATGTCACTAGTGGCCTCGCCTTTGAAAAAACCAGCCGCCTGTTCCATCTCAGTGGCAGTAGAGATGGTAGCAGGGGCCGAAGGCGGGAGCTTGGTTGACACGGCGGGCGATACAACTGCTGAGGAACATATGACCAAGGCGTTGTTGGTGGCAAGGGGCGAGGTCTCCGAGGACCCATCGGGGGATGGTGTGTTGATTTGAGATGGTGAAGAAGCATTGTTGTCGAGGACGACGTTGAGGGCAGACGCATCATGGTCTGGTATGAGGTTGGACGGAGGGTAGGTTCCGTATTGGGGGGTGGCACATCGCGCCTTTTGCGAGCAACGCCTCATAACGGCGGGGTTGGGTTGAATTGAACCCACGGTATGGCTGGGGTGGGGTTATCAGAATGCGTACTAGTCAAATAGCTAAGACACGTACGGACACAGGGTTGAACTCGTTATTGAAGGAGTTGCGAGTCACCGCGATGGGGAGGATGGGCTCGGTTTGGGAAGCCTTGAAGATGACAACGAGGGCACAAATAACCCCAGTGATGTGGTTATACAGCACGCAGTAGGAGGCGAGGGCCCAGACAAGGACTTCTTTAAACCACGCCATGGTTGGAGACGATGGAATATATTCGAGGTTAAGGGAGAAGTGAAGAGGAACGAGGAAGAGGCGAGATACTTAGCTCAAGTCGCGGCGAGATGTCTGAGATCGGCCAAACAAACGGGTTGCGTTTACAAAATTCAACAAGCCTTCTTTCGCCGATTGCGATGTCTGAGGGGACCGGTGCGGTATACGCGTTCAGTCCAACGCCTTTCCCAAGGTGACTGTAAAGTCGAGATAAGCCAGCCGTTTGGAGATCGGTTGATAAAAACATGCCATTGATCCTTGCACCCTGTACACCAAGCGCGTCCATCCCAGGTCTACTGACCGCAGTCGACGACCCAGCAATGCCTTTCAACTCGCTGGCATGCTCCACTTTATCTCTGTTCAAACAAATTATCAGTCAATGACCAATGACCATTTCTCGTGGCCACAGCGAACCGGGAAAAAAAAGGAGCGTGATTCAGGAGAAGATGGAACAAATGGCGAAGAGTCATTGGTGATAGACGAAAAGAAAAGGAAAAGCTCAAAGGGAAAAAATCAGGATAAACAAAAAACACGTACCGCGTGCTGGAATACCTTCCGCACCTGCCCACAGCCAAGTTCTTATTCTTGATAATCTGCCTCCTCACCGCCAGATCCTCAGTCGTGTCCGCTGTGTCCATCTCATCACTCTCCGCATCAGCATCGACGGGCTCTTTCTGATTACATATGCTCAGAATCGCAAGCAACATCTCCTTCGCTGGATCATAAAAGTATTTGGTAAGTGTGCAGTTGGGTCGGCCGGAAAAAAAAAATGCAACAAAAAAAATCAACGAAAATCAACAGGGGTGGGGCGAACAGAACAAGCAAGAACGAAAAGAAAATGAACGCACTCTTCTGCCCCACGAACGGAAAACTCCACGTAAACGCGTTCATAAATTTAGGCAACCGTCGAATTGTTGCCTAATTGTGATATTCTTGTTTGCATATTTCGGAATAGCACCGCGGTTGTGGTACACATCCAGATAGTTCAGTGCGAAGAAAATGGTGATAACAGAATGAACGTCGCGTTTGGGTGCTTGGGTGCTTTGCGGTACATGACGTATTTGAATTTGATGCGAGAATCAGTGGTTTGGTTTCATAAAATGGTAGAAGGGGCAACACATCCTTCATCTTGTGGTTCGTGTCCATGGATGAGAGTGAACAGCCAATTCCGATCCAGGAACTGGCAGACGGCGTCATACCTTCGAAAAAAGCAACCCAGAAGCGTCAGTTCCACGCCTGACCTTCCACCAGTATAAATCCACCAAGAGCACTCACGTATAGAAATACGAACACCCCATGTCGCATTATGCGTGAACTTAGTCTCCCGATCCACACCCAGTCCACTGGCGGTTGGCTTGGTCTCATGCCCGAAATTGGGTATCGGGTCGGACTAAAGGAGATCGCAAAGGAGACCATGAAGGCCGGGTTCTTGCTGTCTATTCACCTGCACGCTGAAATCGATGTGGTTCAAAATGATGTCGCCAGGGGGTTATAGAAAAGAGAGACACACCGAAATAAAATCGCCGAGCGTGACCGGTTGACCAGTTGCGGACCGCCCACCATGCACACAGAAGAACTTTTCATCGACCAGCGCGGCTATTGGGAGGGCGCAGAAGGAACGCGGGCAGGCTTCGTACACCACTTCTGAGTATTTGTGTGTCGGCCCGGATATCTAAGTATGACAACCAAAGAAATGCAAATGGTTTAAGGACTAGATTTCAACCTCGTCGAATGAAGCCTTGCTGTTGTACCGATTCCGCTACTCGGTCAGCAGAGTATGACAATATTTTCGGTTGAAAATTCGAAGTGCATGAACTCAAACGTTGGCTGTCGACTTTTATTCCTACTGGTCATTCAAGATATCTGCGGCAGTTTAATATTTATCAGTGTGGACACTTTGGAGCATTCATTTATGGCTTCGTTACAGCAGAAAAAAAATTATTCAATGTACATGGACATAGAGTAGTTAGTAAAGACGATTGCCAAGTTTTAATGTCACGCAAGCGTGAATGTGTGTTTTCCTCAACGTCATTGCTGTGGCTGTGCTCCTGATCCTTCCACCTGAACTAATAGTAGATGGACGACCCACCCACATCGAATAGTAAACGTGCTGCACCCTCCCCTCCGCCCTCCTCTCTTCCAGAGAAACGTGCTAGGGTTCCTTTGCCCGATGCTCAACTTGATGCGTTGAGAAGCCATATGAAACACATGTCGGATTTGATGAACTGGCGAACAAGGGTTAAGGAAGCCGAGGAAGCCAAGGATAACGACGTGATTTGGTGGCAAACACATTCGCATATTTTGATGGAGCTCATATGGCAATTGAGAGCCACAGACATGGAAGGTTTTGTTATCCCACACCCGACCTTACGAGAGGCAAGGAACCTTTTTGAAAGTTTCAATGAAGAGCAGTTGGTACAGTGGAAAGATGGCGTGGAGAATGGTATAGAAAAGGATGATTGGAGTATCCTACTTGTACATCGTGCGTATATTTTTGATTAACAGGTATCGCACTTAATTATCACCACAGCGAAACTCCAAATCCCGAAGGTAGCTGTTAAGCTACCTGGTTCTTATGAACAGGCAAAAGGTACGGACATTTCAAAGTTACACTTTCTCATTACTGACTACGCCCCACAGTCACCGAGGTTTCTTGGGGACACGTATATCTTGGCCAAGCGGCGGAAGCCTTGTGGGAACATATCAAGAACCACTACAGTCCCACCAGCAATAGGGTTTATGCCCCATTTTGTTCAGTGGTCCAATCCACTGGGACAGGGAAGTCAAGAACCGCGGATGAACTCGGGAAAACCCAATTCTGCATACCTATTAACCTTCGGGGTGCACAGTCTCCTGGTATTGTTTTTGTTGATGATCAGTTTCACCATGACTAATAATGCATCTTTTCAGGGTATCCTCCTGCTGACCACACAGTCAGAGACTTTTTGACGATGAGTAGAACAGAGGCTGAATCATACCGCCGGGCCTGCTGTTTTATCGACGCTTTGTTTTACCATACTAACGATATATTGAAAACGTTCAATTCTCGGTGGCGAATAGAGGAGGTGGTTCATCAATTCAGAACTTGTATGACGATGGGTCAAAAAATGAATGAACACAATGAGTTTAGGAGGGTATTTTATAGGGAAGTGGTTCGAATTGCGAAAGAAAAATTTGGAGCAAAAGAGGTATGTCTTCTTTGATCACAGAGGGAATGGCGGTGGACCAAATTTTATGTTGTCCCTTCTACCAAAGGATATCACAGGTTATACTTCACCGAAGGGCACCCCAAGTTATATTTTCCCTCCCGCTGCCTCCTGTCACGAGCTCACCGAATCCTTGAAGGCCAGGAAAGAGCCCTCATCACTGTCACAGGTTTCTAGGGAAACACCTCTTATCATTCTGGCTGTTGATGAGGCCCATACCTTGACCAGTCGAGAACAAGAAAATAGAAACTGGTCAGACCTCAGTGCTCTGACAGCTGTGTTGTGCGATTTGTCTCACTTCCCCTTATTCACCCTTTTTCTGTCTACGAGGGGCACGACTCGGATGTCACAATTCACATCACCATTTGGTGATACCTCGAACAGAATCATCGTTGGTGGCTTCAGCTTAATTGAACCATTCACAGACCTCGGTTTCGATACTTTGGCCACAAAGGTTTCCTTGGATGACCATTGGAATTTGGAGCGCGTAACGGCTGATTCACACATTGTTCACTTGGGGCGCCCCTTGTAAGTATTGCTGCATTCCTCATTTCCATAACTTCAATCTGATGTAGACACATCTTAAGATTTGGGTCACGTTACGATGCTGGGGATCGTAGTATTCAAGAAGACATCGTGTTGTTTGCTGTTAGAAAGCTCCTTAATGCCGATCCCTACACGCAAGAGTTCACCCAACACCAGAAGCTCGCTTGCCTATCTCAACGCCTCCCCATCCAATTCAATTCAATCTCTCACCCTGCACAGATGACGCAGGTAGAGGAGCACCTGCGAGTCTGCCTTAAGGTTAGTGCCTCCCTGGAGAGCATGGAGACAGTATCATCCTCCGAGCCACTTCTCTCTGAGGCCGCCTATGTTATCATGGCGCGGAAATCCTTTAAACCACTGGAAGCGTTCAAATCTATACTAGAAAGCTTTCCTATCCACCAAGGCGATCGCGGAGAGTTTCTCGCATTGTTGTTGCTTACTTTGGCTCGCGATCAGGCTGTTGGCGTTCCGGTTAAAAGTGGGCACCCAGAACACCGGTTCTTTCGCTTTCCGTCCTTTTTACATAGCAATCTGTTCAAAGTGGCATCCACATCACGAGCAGGTTTAACATCGCAAACGATCACAGCATTGAAAACGTTGGAGCAAGATTTTCCTGATGCGAAAATGCACTTTAACCATTTCATCAAACTGCATGACTTCAGGTTTATCAACAAGGAATCGCTTTTGCTTCTGATGACCCGCGGTGCTGGCGTGGTGTGTGACAATAGCCAAGCTTCGATCGATGCCGTCAATGTTTTCCTGATTTCTGGCACAGAATTTCGCACTGATAACCTTGGAGCAATCCTTTACCAGATTAAGAACAACGCTGTCTACAACGACAAACCGGAACCCAAGCTCTTTGCTTCCATGAATCCATATGACCTTAAAATTCTGGCACCCGAGGATAAACCCATTCCTATCATTCGAATCTTTTTTGCCCTTGCTGCCAAGACTCCAAGTCTTCATGTCACCAGGCATCCCCCAACATCTACATACAATGCGATCATTTATGACATTTGGAGCGCGGGCCTTTCCTCCAAGTTTCTAAGCCCGATTACCCCGAATAATGACATCTGGAAGGCCCTCCTGCAAGCGTCCTATGGATGGAAGGCGATTTATAAAGCAGAAACGGATGTAGCGAAAGACCTGCGTAGATCCATGAATCCAGGAGCTGCAGATGACAGTGGTCATTGGTCCCGTTGGGCTGTCAAGGGTGCTAAGTGATCACTGAAGGCTGTGTCAGCAGCTCTTAGTGTCGATTCGTTTTCTAGGCTAATGCATCATGCTTTGTATGTATCTCTAAGCTCTTTTGTTCGCCACATCTTTGTCCTCTGCCAGTGAGTAAGATGCTCATTCTCTTACCACCAATAAATTTGCCAATAGGCACTGAGGTTAGGTACAGTGTCCGTCTGCGGCATTGTTGATTTCGAAGCACCATCCCCAACCACCTTGAAGGCTATTCATAAGCAATCCAACCGTCGCCACGGGATCTATGGTGGTCTTGTCGCGAAACATGTCCATGAAAAGCTTTCGCCTGGGTTTCTGGCTGGCTCTCCTGTTTCTGATTCCACTTAGCCGACCTCTGTCGGCAATGAATCCGACGAATTCGAAGCGTTATCCGGGAACGGCTTGGAGCGTAGCCGTAAGCATTTAAATCGCCGTCTCGGAATCTTTGGCGGCATATCGAAGCACGTCCTTTCATTATCTTAAGTTCCTTTCCCAGTATCTGTAGACGACGCTGTCGCATGCGCTGGTCTTCCTTCACGCTGACAACGGCTTCTATTGACGCAGTCGCTCCGTGTTCAACCCAGGCGAATCTCTGGCCTTCAACCTTTCATCAGGAAAAAGTCAAAAGTCTATAGAGACCGATATAGCCTATATAGCACTCATAGCACCGTTGCAAGCCCCTCAATATATTGTGCTCTATAGTTTTCCATAGTTTCCCATAGTTTGGTGGGTTGCAATAGAGAGCTATATATCACT
>Ga0307517_10012140_pt1 | contig 11863 bp, 11 predicted proteins | sample 23_EM_MG_FD_194515 | JGI IMG/M metagenome (GOLD analysis project Ga0307517, IMG submission 194515) | Populus trichocarpa ectomycorrhiza microbial communities from riparian zone in the Pacific Northwest, United States - 23_EM | ecosystem: Host-associated > Plants > Roots > Unclassified | place... | reverse complement strand
TCTGGACATGGTCCCACTCTTCCTATTTCTATCCCACTATCCTCATTTCAATCCCACTCTTGGATATCAATCCCACTCTTTCAAGCGTATATTTACCATCCCACTACCACTCTTCTTGTATATACTCAGTATAACCCTGGGAATTATTCAATCATGTGACAGAATTGCAAGCCCACGTGGCAAGGCGCTAAAATTCTCTGGACAAGCGCTGGCGGCTGAACAAAAACTGAAAAAGAATGGTTGCGCCACCAGGACAACCGCTTGCTCCCAGACTTCTGAGGCAAGGATAGTCTCACTCCAGGTACACAGTGCCACTGCAATGGTGGATAAACAACGGGGTGAGTCATTGTCGCGAGATACAGTATAACTTGGACTAGGGTTGTACTGGGGAATAAATATATCGCGACAAACTGAACGATGTGAATCCTCTTGCTGTACTTTAGGCCTTGGGAGAGACGGTCATTATCCAAACACGAGCAAGCGAAACTCTACTTGTAACCTCAAATTACGCCGTCTGCTTCTCGTCTGCATCTTCCTCAGTTTCCCTCTGAAATCTATCGTCCTGCTCTCTTACTCAAGCCCTGTCCCTTAGCATGTATAATAATTTCCCGACGACTATGCCATTCACTTTTTTTTCATTCAAGAGACATGCCCAGCCTAGGATGATCGTACTCGAACCCTGTGCGGGACACAGCCCAGGTTCCCAAAATGGTCACTCTCAACCTGTCTAACTTTTCTTGTAGAACTCATGTGCACCGCTTCCACTAAGTGATTGCGTCTTGCCACACCACACAGCTTCGATTATCGATGAATGGCCAGATAAAAAAACACGTTTTTTGATTATCCGAGAGTTATGCTAATGCTACTTACTGTACAATGACCTGATGATGCCCTAGCCTATCTAACAATGCTGAACGAAAAACAATACTAAACGAAAACAATGCTAAACGAAAACAATGCTAAACGAAAACATGAAAGCATCAGGAAAAATAATGGAGAATCAGAGAGATTCTAGTTCAAGTCCATGATCGATGTTGGACCTGAGCTGTTGTGACCAGTTAAAGGTCTTTCTTCGTGTGGTTCGCACTACTGAGCGCCCGTACGAGTGCAACAGTCAAGCCGGCAATCGCCAACATGATCGCGATTGGGATCCACGCTTTTGGACGGAGAACACTCAGAATAATGTCCCCACGACGCGGAGGATTGTTGGAGGGGGCGAACACCAACCTCGGGATGGGGCCTGCCGCGTCATTGGGAGCTCGGACTAGGAAAGACAAAAGGTATTTTAATCTTTCTGCATTTCTTGAGGATGGGAATACATACCCGATGTCGTCAGCGTCGCCATGGAAGACGACCAGTCCTCTTGGACTTCGTGTATCGGCTGTGTGCCGGCGGTACTGGCAGGGTGCAGGGCTCTGGGGAAAAACGTCCGGAAATAATTCATTCGAAATCGACAGAGGTTGTCGCGCTGTCCAACAGGGTGTCCCGGTTTTAAGGAAATGAAACGCTTCGTGTTTTTATCCAGAATCCAAGGCGCTGCACAGCTTTCCATGTTTTTGACATAAGGCACCGAGCTTGTGTACTCGTAAACTGAAAGCTCCACCATTCTCATTCCGGATTACGGCCCGGGATGATAATTACATTTCACCCCGTATTTCAAGAAGGAAGTGAGTTACGGTATATTTGCGTGTCACTGCGGGTTGCACTCTGCATTCCTATCACGTCAAAACGTACTGTTTTAACCGCGAATTTCACGTGCATGATCCAACCCCAGAAATCCTTGTCCAACCGTTATTCGTGCTGCTGTATATAGCGATAAGAAGCCTCAGCCTCAGGATCGGAGGTTTTTTCATTTACATAACGTCCTTTAACTCTGGGATTTGGAGCTTGAAGTTTCAATGTTCACGGTTCAACATCAATCATATGATACTAGCTTATAGTTATATTGCAGGGTCCCAAACACAAAATCGGAATGACAACCGTGCAATTTGCACTGTGCAAATCCAGGCAAATCCTTACCAGCAGTGTTAGTACCATGGAAACGGCCAAAATTTGTAAGTTTTACATCTTATTTGCAATGCATGACGTGCAATATGTTCTGGGCCACAGCAGTGCCACACGACGATGACGCCAGGTCCGTTCAGCTCGATGTGCAACATTCAGGTCGACTTCTTCCAGCATAGTACTGCTGTACACGGAAGGGCAGCCTTACTATAGACCTCTGGGTCAAGGGTTATAGAATCCTTCCGGAATGTGTTGCTGCGCACTTCGCATTCTTCATTTCATGATCAGGAACCATGGCTATTCGATAATCAATATAATCAATCCTCCCAGGCCCGTCAGCCTGAAATTTTGTAAGCGGCTTCTCAGGACTTTCCTGTGATCAAGGATACTGACAAAGAGTAGGTGGAGCCTACTGTACTCAATCACGAACGTTGTCTGCGTTTCCTGATAGTGTTCAAGGCAATCGCGAGCCACTCCAGTTCCACAACGAAAGGCCACACAGAAGATTCAGGACACACCACTGAATACAGAATGATCGTAGATGTTGAGAGGTCTTTCATGGTAAGTGGGTTTGGGGTCTCAAGCCAGGAGTGCGTTTTATAACCTCTCCGCGCCATAACCGGTGTTCACATGTTCGCAAATAGCCTCAGTTTCCCCTCTTTCCTCACCTATCTCCGTCCCAAGTAAGCGCCAGCCCCACCACACCTGGAGTAGTGGCTGTCATCATGGGGAAGGATGGGGCTATTGCCGTCCTCCTCGTGGTGTTGTAGGTGCATTTCCCTTTTTGAGCAGCGAACCGGCCGATTGGTAGAGCGCTTAAGGTGAGCAAACTCCCGATTCGATTTGGTTTTTTTTTTTTTAAAGTCTAGTTTGTAGTTGATCACAATGTCAAGTCTTTTGTGGGTGTTTCCATTCTAAATTTTCACTCCACATTTATTCTCGAGTTTTACTTTCTATCAATTCCTATCGGTCTCCGATTTCACTCCACATCCCGTCTACGACCCGAGTTTCTACGAAGCCTATTCAATCCCAAAGGCTCGAGGAGCGGAAATCGTTCGTGTTTCCCATTGCTTTTATATGCTTCTGGGCAATATGGGTGGGGTATTGTGCAACGATTGTAAGTAGCATTTTTTTTTGGAAAAGATAAAAAAAAAAAAAAGGCCTCTCCTCTACCCGTACAGCTGCACAGGGCGGAGATTGACTTGGGCTGGGTGAGTGGAGATCCTTCCAACGAACCAAATTAAACTCATCCATTTATCGCTTGCAGCTCTTCTATGCCCAGTTTGTCTCCCCATGTGTGTTCGGAAGATAAAACAATTATCTAAAACTGTCCGATTTAACAAAGGTGTCGTTCTCAGTCCAGCGGTCATCCCAATTGCTCTGACTGTCACTTGGCGCAAGCTAACAAGCGCTGGTATTCTTGCGGGAGCCCCTATTGGTGTATCGCTGCGTGTGTTCAACGACTCTTCTCTCTTCCTCTCTAATTCGTGATCCAACAAGCATGTCGGCTTGGATGATCAGCTTCTGGAAAAATTTATGGTGAATACCATTTCTTTATATTCAATCGAATTCATCATGGACTCGCCGCATAACCAGGTGTTATCAACATACCTAATCTTGTGAACCCTTTAATACTCTGCAGTATGCATTGGTTTCGCCGGCCTGCTATTCTTGGGGATCATTACGATAGGAGTGTCCTTGATGAGTTGAGATTCAGTCTTCTCTTTCAAGATTTGGGCTTGAATTTTGTAAACAATCTGCGTTTCGCAGATCCAGATAATTACGGCTTCAAAAGCACCCGAAGGATCGCCAACCTCGATATTATTCTCGATAGTCCAACAGCAACTTGTTACTTCGGTACAGCGGCAGTGGCAGGAAATGGGCGCGACGGGTTGACGACGAGGAACACGCACGGGCTTCCGACTCCTGTCGACATTCTTCAAGCCGAGGAGAAGGTCGCAAAAACCCGAATGATCATCATGAGAAGGACCCTTTCGATATCGATAAAACGCGAGTAGAGGCGATTACCTCTGGCTTCGCCAGTGATGACCCCGCGGCGTCAGACGTCAAAGGGCAGCCTACCAGCTGGAATGGATGTATTGCAGGCTGCGTTCAAAAAGGCTGCGTGGTATAGCTTCAGTTTCACCACCATCGTGGCCGTCCGAGTCGTAGGTACGTTTTCGAGTTTCGACGTTGGCCAGCGGCGCCGTTCCGACAAAATCAATACACCAATAAATGAAGTTCCACTGCCCAGTTCTCGCATTACGTGTTTAGTAAGAGGTTTTTTACGTTTTGGATCCCTGTCAGCATGTGTGTTCGTGACGTTCCATGGGTATATACCAAGTTCTTGCTGACAAGAAGCATTTTTTGGGGGGGGGCGCAGAATATGGGCACTCCTGAGCGGAACGTTCTCCGTTTTTACTTCTAATCTGGGAGTCCCGAATGGAGGTTGCACAAATCATCATTCTGCGTTAATCTGCCTACAAGTAGAGGGAAGTGGGAGTCATCGAGGGAGCACAAGAATGTTCATTGAACAAAGGTTCTCCAATCAGCTTTGCGTCACAGGTGGCATCAATATATGGATTGTAAAAGGTAGGAGCAAAATTGCGTTCCGGGTACTGTGGGTACCAACATTAAAGCAAAAAAGAAAACACCATGAAGATAAGAGTCCTTCAGGGGATATACGGTGGGACAAAAAAATCACGCGCAAGAAAACCAGAAGGAATTGTTGGAAGAAATGAATCCAGTAGGATATTGGGGTAATAAGAGCAGCGTGGTGAAAATCTTGAATTTGTCATCTTGTCAGCCCATAGATCGTACAGAGTGCGTCAGGGATTGTTGGGGTATAGTCACATTTCAGGCAGCCTTCTCATTAACGGGGGATGATGAGTGGAGTTCGTGTTTTGGTGTTGTGACAGGGGCGGCGGTTCTTGCATCCGCCAAACGCGACTTGCGACGTCCCAAACAAACGGTGCATCCAGCCAAGAGAAGGAGAACGAAGGCGACGAGCGTCATCCAGAATGCTAAGTGAATAATAACGCCATTAACAGGTCGAATAAGGAAGGAATCAATGAGTGACAAACCCGGCGCAGTGTTAGTGTTGGTATCTACCCCCAGGCCCTTCATCTCATGTCGGACGCGTGCGAAGAGGGCTATATCTATTGCAAAGGCAACTAATGTCACGAGCGCAGCGAGGAAAGAAACCAGCGACGCGATAAGCGTGAGGATTATATGAGTGGAGAACGCGAAAACGAGCGCGACGAGAGTGATAGCAGCCGCTATACCAATGACTTCAAGTCAGTTGTGGGCGAAATTGGAAGGTTAGCTAATTCACCGAGGGGATGAGCAGCCAGTCCGCGGGTCCATGAGGCGGAGATCTTGGCTGTCTCTGTTCCTTCTGCATTGATGATTTCGAGCTCGTAGGCAAGATCTTTAGAGCAGTTAGTTCAAACCTGTACAAGGAAGATAGGAAGTTTGAGTGAACGCACGACTCTTAAAACATGTACGATCTTCATCTTGGTCGTAATAGCAAGGTGCCCTTTGAACGGTTTCAAAATTCTTTACGCGTCCGCAAGATAGGGGAGATCCTCACCAAATACCAAACTGTACCGGAGGTTATTACTAAGTTGGTGGAAAATAAATAGTTAGACTCACTCGAACTTGGGTCAGGCCTTCTGTAGTTGACTGTCTAACGCCTGTTCCGAAGTGTGTGCGAACGATATCCAACGGTGGAATAAACGGTAGGGAGATAGAGACCAAGATATTGAGGACGAAGGCACAGAGAAGGAATAGGAGAGCTGGGATACAGAATGCGCGGGACATGATGGACAGGAAGAAGGCGCATTTTTGAACGCTCCACCTTTAAGTATTTGTCCAGGCAGGATGTCAATCGAACAAGTCAACGTGACCTCATTTTGTATTTCACACGGCCCTCATGTTTGGGCCAAGATGGGGCAAATCAAGGGCAAATGGTGATAAAACCTAGCTCAAAAAAAAAAGACTGATAAAACCAAATAAAATCAGACTAAATGCTCTATACGCTGGATCGAAACAGAGTTCTGGACGATAGAGAAAACAATTTAGTGTAAATATTCATATTTTTTTTCTTGCCCCCAACGCGGACTAGCAGTTGTGGCTGTGTAACATGCGGCGGTGGCGTCATTCAATAGCTTGAAGCTAGAAGCGAGGACGGTCCCGGCCCAGCACCTCAGCACCGCCAGGATTGCTTTCGAATACTGACAATCACCTAACCGAAGAATCTTGACTATGTCAAGTTTTCAACTCACTCAGTGCGACCCATTCAAGTTCATGACACGCTGATCAACCCCTAAGCATTCCGCAACTGTTACCAGCCTATACCCCGCCATTCGTAAACCATTGATAACATCAGGGAGTACCTTTTGACTGCGTAATCATCTACTTTATTAGACCCGGACAGATCCGCAATCATGGTGGAGGCTTACACAAAGGAAACTAATGCGTTCGAAAGCAGCATTTATCTTCACCAGATTCGGAGAAACAATGTACTTAGGTTTCGTGGTTTGCGGTCAGCATCGTGCTAGGTCGTTTCTTTGCGACATTTGTTATAGGCTGCTGGCTGGTGCGATACGCTAGCGCTCGTTGAATCTTCTGAGCTACGATTTCCTATGTTTATTAGGGGATTAGAGAGGAGCAGGAGACGAACCCCAAAATCCCAGATCACAAAATGGATTGTATACGCGATCCAGCCACGTCTAGGTAAAACGAGGTTGTTCTAGATGCCGAGGGTAAAATCGAATGGGTATTCATCTATAACTCATGTCAAAATCACTCACGAGGTCTAATAAAGGCCGGAACCGCTCCTGGTATACGCCGGAAAGCCACTGCAAAATAAGGTGAACGAATTGTGCTCTAACAGCGATGATACAACGGTACTCACGCACAACTCTGCCCATGTCATTATGAGCTGGACCCATGCAAAAACTCTCAAGGGGTTATAAAGGACTAACTGTTTGCGCTGTTTCTTAAACAGTGGTTATATCTCGATGGTTCCATCCACGAGAAGCAATTTGGTGCGCCTGGTCATACGGATATTTGAGGAGCTTAACGTTTCCACCGCTGAAGATACACCCAACTGCAGACTTATATTAATCAAGGAAGGTTCAATTAGAGGTTCTTAACTCACAATTGTCCCCGTCTTGCAAGGCCGAATTGATATGTATCATAAAGCGCGAACGAATAGATAATGGAAAGCTTCTCGACACTAATTCCTGGGAGAGGTTCGAAATTGACCTACGGACCGTCATCTTAAAAATACACATCAGGTAAGAATAAAAGATCCAAAGACATACAAAAGTCATGGTATCCGCGTTCGGTTTCGTACAGCGCTTGAACACCGCATCCCTGGTTGCTAACCTCCAACTTCATAGGAAAGTAACGGCGCAAACCACCACTAGAACGACAAAAGCGAAAATTAACAGTGCCTATAGTATCCAGATGGAACGTTAGGTTCATGAACGCAAGAGAAGAAGAGAATTCCGGTGGCGAAGTTATGAACGGATTCCGCTGTGGAATTATGTCCTAAATTTGCCAGACACGTTCGAATGCGAGCAAGTCACGGTCAAGTCAAATGCCCTTAGACCGACAGGCATTAATATACTGAGGAACGTTGCTATGGTCATACCTGGATCGATATGCTTTACCCTGAAGATGTGTAAAGGACATTGCATAAGAGGCTCCGAGTCCTTCGGGGGCCATGAAACTTGGACCTAGGCGATGGCGTTCAGGGGCGAGAGCAAAACACAAGTGTATTCATGATCAGTCAATCGTGAAATTCCCTGATCTACTCACCACCGATCATCGTGGGTTGGGAATGAGAGTTATCGCTGGGCAGGGTGATGTCAGAAGGTTGTTTTGAATCTAGGCTGCGTCCCACCAAGCGTTCGAGTAGGATAGCCAAGGAGGTCGTGAATACTTATAGGCATACGATTCGAGACTACATAAGTGAGAGCACGAGTTGTTTCAAGAGCCAGAATGCGAGAGCAGAACAATATTAGCTTGAGAAAGACTCGTCTGTAACGGGGGTGATTGGAATACTGGCTTGAAATAGTGAACGACGGTAAATACCATTCCCATCCCACAAAAATTGCAAATCGCAGTGGTAGATTCCGACCACCAGGGGAAAATAAGACGCCAGAATGGTTCCCATTTCGGCGGGTTTTGTCGTTAGAGAACACAATGCTCCAGGAACTTGATGACAATGATAAGAGCGTCGGCACGAGTGAAAAACTGGATTTGAGAACCGTGGATTTGCCTTTGAAAGGAAACCTATTTGCCAGGCAGCGTGCGATGGATAACGTCGGTTTACAAGAATTCAAAATTTGCACTTTGCAGCTCAGTACTCGGCCAAAGAACAAGGCACCGGCAGTAGCAAAGCTTGGACATTCGCTGGGAGAAGATTCCTGGAAGAAATACCTTGAGAACACTCGTTGCCTGAGAATGATACCGGTACAGCTGGGTTCCGAAAGTTCATGGTTTTGCATCTGGGTTGATGCATAGCCTTCAGCTTTATTCCAAGGATCGTGTATTGTCGTCCCACGTTTATACAGACCAGGTGGGCACAAACAAGGGGGAAATCGAACTCTTGCGATACTCGACTCTTCGTAGGATGAGTCGTTTTGTGATACGTAGCCCCCCAAAAAAACTCCATTCGAGCAGAGGGTTTTCTTTATATGTGCATGGTAAGTCCCAGAGCCGAGGATGCTAGTGCGGCCCTGCACAGGGTGCATCGTCGTTTGTAAGGTTATCTTTTCCCCGAATCTCCAACGAACTGTCAATCCACATGTCATTAGCTTAGTGAAAAATCGAAAACCAAGCCAAACAAAATCGTCTGTCCTGAACCAATCCCGAAGTGCGACGACCCCCGCAGTTAGTATTTCGCTACCCAATAACTGGAATCCTGTATTCTGGGGCCCCAGAGAAACGAGTTCCACAAATGAATCAAATGGTTGTCCTCATACGTGTAAGTATTTTTGGAGAGAACACGTCGATTTTTTTCGTGAATCATATTGGGATCCTTTCATGAGTGTCCCGGCGTTGAAAGAAAAACAGGGTACTTACCTTAGGCGGAAGGAGAGTAGCCTATAGGAGCTCCTATGCGCAAAGCTTGCGTTGATCATTCGCTCTTCCGCATCGTCATTGGACTCATATCGAAGCCACACCAGGAAGGATCAAGGCTCCGCGTCCTTTAGACTTCCTGCGTGATCATCCCGACTAAGTAAGGATCAAGTAGGGATTCCCTACGACCTCTCCGTTGCAGGGTGGACGGACGATCGAGCGCTTACTGAATCATGTAATGGAACTTATGTCGGTTGAGAGTGAACTAGTAGAACTAGTCCTACAGTGCCTTGTCAGGGATTGGATAGGACTGGATATGCATTTCAACTAATTTCTCTCGGCTCCGGCGTCGGTTCTCCTTCCCCGTGATGTGGAATCCTTGCTGACATGGCCATCGTTGCATAAGAGGCCTCGAATACGTGGTCTAAATCCACCGAACCTGGAGATTTCCGGAGGTCGTCAAATCCATATGTTATCTCGGGGATCCGCCAGGTAAGATGAATCTCGACGACACTCGGGGAACAAAAACCTATGTCCATTAGCTTTTAATAGATAGCGACGGACCTCCAAAATCCAGGCATCTAGGCCGCGAATTTTACCTATGGTTCGGACCATGTGCACGAAATATCGAGGGTTGCTTGCTTTTTTGGAGGAAGTCTTTTTCTGGATATTTGCGCTCGAGAAGGGCTGAGAGCTATACAAGGGAGAGTCCGGTTACTCCGGACACCAAATTGGTTATCTTGGATGCAAGTCCGGCATAAGCTTGACATACCGGTCGTGGGCTATTCCTGGCTGAGACCTAGAATTAGCGCCTACATGAACCGATATGGTATGTCGGAACCTACCAGGGGGCTTGCCTCGCGAAAGTCGTACTTGACTTGTGAACTTCGTACTTGCCTCGCGAACGTCGCTCTTGCCTCGCGAGCATCGCACTAGCATGGGATATTCAACGCTCCGACAATGATAACTCATCTGTGCAGATCCCCATTGGTCGAACGAGGTATAGCTCACGGTGCCCACCGAGTACCAGAATGAAATTTTTGTTCTCGGTGGTGCTGCCGCATTTGTGCGACAGTCGTGTAACTTGGAAGTGGTATCGGAGCCATTAGGATCTTTGAATTCCCTCTCACGTCCAAGCTCGCAAGCATTATAGCATTATCCTGGAGTCATCTGAATCCTATACATGTGCAGTTAACCCTAGAAGAAGTCTTACACTCGAATTTGCATTTGAACCTCCTGCATTGTGACACGATTTGGTGTTCCTCGGAGGAATCATGTCATCGATACCACCCGGAATTAATTGCTTTAGCACCCTGGTTTTATGTTGAGAGACGGGGAATGAGGCCTAATCTTTGGATTACACACCGTAGACCGCGTTGCTGATAGTTATTCGTTGGTGGAAGGCTAAGTGAATGTTATCAAACGCCGCACGGTGTATGCCAGAATGGTACATAATTTAGAGCGATCAGTTACGTTGCCACGTGTAAGCATGCCGCTTCCGGTTCGGGGAGATGGACCTAAATATGGACCATCTTGGATTTACCCCTCATCTTGTGTGCGAGACAACCAGATTTCAATTGTATTTAGATATAATAATTCGCATCATGTCTTCAAGTTGACACGGTTGAGACCTGAAAGCCACCCTGGTTCTTCCCAAGCGTTTCAGTCCGGTTGCATATAAAATCTTGCCCTCCGTTTCCATTCAACCTCTCATTACCCTCCGTTTTCACAGCCCCCAGCGCTCGGACAAAAAGGCTTCCGCCGTCTCATCCTTCGTTCTCCTACTCTAATACTTATTCCTCTACAATGTGCAAGCACGAAATGTATGTCTGCCGCCCCTTTCCAACTATAATTGTACTGACCCATTCCGTAGAATTGGTGATTTTTATAGGGGCTGTGGGGTATGTCATTGCACCCCGTAGGATTCGTATTGCTCATCGCTGTGCTATATAGCACTTCCACGGCCGGTATTATACTGGAGAGACTTTGGACTGCAACTCCGTTACGTGCAAAACCAGCCGTGCTCACAGGCACAAGACCGCGAACAACTGTGGCTGTCCAGAGGTAAGATTAGCCGTCATCCCCGCGAGTCGCAACCATTTGATTGAGCGCTATCCACAGATTGTTGTAGAGGACCGCAAGATTCAAAACATGTTCCAAATCCCGTTCCCCGAATGTCAGCGTATCTCACGCTGATAGCCTGGCGCAAATCATATGCCCGCACCCTATTCGACTCTTTGTGGATGTCTTGGTTTTTCATGGGGATCACGGTGTCGTGATTTTTCTCTTGACCTCTGTTTTCGACGCTTTCCATACCGCGCATTATCTATCTATCTTACATCTCCCCCATAATTATAGTGTATCGATATTGCATTCTCTTTCTATTGTCTCATATTCTACCTATCTACTTGGATCCGGATCCTTCCTATGTTATGTGGCGCTACAAGATAGTTCACCGTTAATACTAGAATGATACATACTCCCCTCAACCATTGTGTGTGAACAACGACATCGGGCACATACGTTCCGGGAACGATAATCCCAATATCTTACGGCGCTGTCATTGTCATCCGACCCTGGATTCGTATATTGAAAAATACCGTCCCGAGTATCGGGGTGTCTGCCGTATGTTCAATGACAAGTGGGTTTCAGATTGGTTGCAAAAAGGGTTGAATACGCTAGTCGCTGCTATGTCGCACCCCAGGCATTCTCTCGATAGCCGCTAGCGGCGTTGTCGGGGAGATGATGGGAACCACGTGGATAG
>Ga0307517_10012139_pt1 | contig 11863 bp, 14 predicted proteins | sample 23_EM_MG_FD_194515 | JGI IMG/M metagenome (GOLD analysis project Ga0307517, IMG submission 194515) | Populus trichocarpa ectomycorrhiza microbial communities from riparian zone in the Pacific Northwest, United States - 23_EM | ecosystem: Host-associated > Plants > Roots > Unclassified | place... | reverse complement strand
CCAACTTGAATGACGAGCGTCCCTTCAAAAGCTTCAACAACAACAACAACGATGACCGATCCTCGTACGTCCTCCTCCTCCTCTTCTTCCTGAACTGCCCATTGATGCTCTCTTTAGTCACATCACCCGCCATGGACCTCAAGCATATGACCTCAAATCTCAGTCCCGGCCACCGCGCACCACACCGATCACAGCACATTCGCACAACGGACCATCGATTGGGCTCTCGGTCTCCCGACTCCATTCCATCCTCGCCCACCTCTGTGTGTGTCTCTTTCGCTCTTATCGTTGCTTGACATGTGGATAACGTGTTTTTTCCTTTTTTTCCCCAGCCACTCCTCTTCTTCCGCCATTTTTGAACGGGACATCGAACCCATCTCCATTCCATCGCCGTCGCAGCATTCACGTAACCCACACCGCGTCCCCCGTGCGAAAGGCACAGAAGCCCTCGAACAATCCGTGCCCTCCGTGCTCGACAGCGCCGCAGCTGTCCTTGGTAATCTCAGTCAAGATGTCGACGTAGCAGAGCAGGTCGCCGTGGTTTCCCCCGCATCGGCGTCCGCATCTGCCTTTGACACCATCGGTCGGGTGAGCAACAGTGGCTTCGCCAGCCCCATCGGGAGTTATCGTAGCCGCAGCCCAAGCCCCCTCGGATCAAGAGTAACCTCCAGGGCTGCAGATCTCCTCTTCAGCCTCCCGACATCTCCTACCTCGGTCTTGGGTCTGCAGAATCTGAATATCCCATCATCATCGCCCCCTCGCATTGCCCCCCAGGTTCCCGGTGGCACAGGCGACTACGCATCTAGTGTGGTAACGTCCATCGATGTTGAAGAACCTCCTACGACGACGCAAGAACACCCTCCGACGCCCATTCTCAAACCAATCTCTCCTTCGTATCCCCCAATATCTCTGGCGACTTCCCCCGTTACCTCGCCGTCTTCCATCCAATCGCACCCACCGTCCCCTATCCACGTTGCAAAGAAACGTCTCTCCTTCATGTCTTATTCCGATCTACTTTCTTCCACGCCCCAATCCACGCAAACTCTCTCATCATTGACCACCTGTGCTTCTTCCACTGAGCCACCGCCACACATTCCGTCCATCAGCGGGCTTAATATAGCCTCTGCCATCCAAGCGCAGCAGCTCCCAGGCGGGAGTAAAGCTCCGTCCCTACACGGATTCTCGTTTGTTCCTACGGGTGGACTTACACACCCGGGAAAACGTGATAGTAGTGCGATGCTCGATAACGTCGGCGGCGAATGGGAGAAGGAAGGGTTGGGGAGGGGGTTGGAGGAACGCTTGGATGCGTTGGTGATTCCGCCTGCCGTGGATTCGCCTGTGGTTTCACCGGTGGTTAATGTGGTTCCTCGGGTTCAGGGGAAGGCTGCGGCGTGACGTAAGTAAGCGAGGTAAATGAATGGAATGGAGTTCTATTCGATTGTGTTTCTCCTCTTTTTCTTTTCTTTTCGGTTTTTTTTTTTTTTGCTCCTTGCCGTACATACTCACCTATTTACTTTTATACTCATGCAGAACTTGAATATGCTCATTCTTATTTGGACGTCCTTTCATTCTCGGCTATGTTACTTGTTTTTTGTTCTTTTTGCCTCCGAATTTCGTCGAATTTCATTCTTCAATAATGTGTACTAGAAATGTGCGCCGGCTGGAGGGTTATTAGGGGTTTTATGTATATGAAAGAGAGATTTCCACAATCAAATGTGTTTTGCAATGAAGTACATACCTGACATAAGTGTCGTCGCGTCATCAGGCTTCAGGGATTTGGCTTTGACACCACCTCGCACCTCGGGTTGACTGACAGAAAGAATTTAATGTATTTGTGGGTTCATTTCAGTTCGTCCCGCTCACCTTAGCCCGAGCGAATGCTCCGAGTCTGATGTTATCTCGTAAGCGCGTTCAAATTTGTTAATCGCCGTGTACCGGTGCTCACTAAGTAGTCTTCGCTCAGTCATAATCTTTTAGACACGATTTCCCGTCAAACGTTCTCCCGGGTAGGTTGACTTACTCATACAACCGATGATTGTAAATCTGCTGACAATGAATGGAACATTTTGTTGAAATTTTACTCAAAAAGTGCGGCAAGCAGTCATCTCTCTGTGTTCAAGTTTGCTTTTTTCAAAAATGTCAAATCGAACATGTACTCACTATCCACTGTTAGAAAGAAACTAACTGATGATCACGAGGACGATGATAACCGCACTCCTGTGGAACAGCACTCATAGCACGATGTGTTGTTGGAGTGAATCACAAACTTACTTTTTTTTTTTTTTATCACCAACGACACCAAGTATACCTCAAAACAGATCCGCAGAAACGGAGCAGAGCAGGTCCTCCTCGCTTACCTGAACACTGGCCATACGGGAGAACATGACCCGTACTGCGGTGTTGCTTTTTTTAATAATAAAAAATCACGCTGTTCTTCGAGCTCAATGTCTAAAAATACATACTTCTCAACGAGACTATTTGTGTTATTATGTCAATGGAACCGCATGAAGACATCCGCACCGCCGGCAGATGAAGATAAGCGTGTCCGGCAGTGTTGTCCGGCGTGGTGTGGGAAAATCTAGTACGTGGGAAAATTGATGGAAAAAACGTTGTTGGTTCAACAACTTGATCATCATCAGTCGCTATCGATGCATACGAAAACCCACCTGATACAAACGAAACTCTTATCATGGAACTCGGGTGAGTAATTTAACTCCCATATTCACTGCAGCGCGAAGGTGTTTCCAAAAATTCATTCTCAACCACCGCTGTTACTTTCCAGGTTGAATCAGCGTACATCCATCCATCTCAACAACGGCGCGAGGAATGACTCATCTTTGGCGACCCCACGGTATGATGCATGATTTTTTGCCTACTTGAACTCGCATTTTCTTCTTTCTCTTCGACTCTTCTCTCTATTTGGCTCTTGCCCGTTTTTTGCCCTTCTTTCGAGGATTCAGCCAGCGTCCTAATTTGGCGACGGATTCCGTTTCCTGAACGATTGGTGTCAGGATGTGGGCTGTAGCTGGAGTGGGATGCTTGTATGTTTCTTTCTGCGGTTGAAAAGTAGAGTGGGACGGGTATGCCGCCGCCGCCGCCGCCGAGGGCCAATCGCTGGCGTTGATCGAATACAGTTTCAGCGGCAAGGGAAAGGATCCTACGTTCCCGGAAACCAGTGACAGCGCTCACGGCCCCAATTTCGAGTTTTTTTTTTTTTTTTTTTTTTTTTGGAGTCTGAAGTTTGGATGGAAAGGTTTCTTTCTTCACCCTGACCGGGTACCCGCAGCTGGAAGCGACGCACGTAGTTGGATTTGGATACCCCGGAGAGGACAAAGCGTAGATGATCGGTGGCCGGTATCATACACCTATACCCCCGAACCTCCGGTCCATCCATTTTTTCATTCGTCGTCGCTTCCCTTGCCACAACCGGTGGTAAACGATCCCCCGATCAACCTCAGTTCGGGAAACATTGGGCGAAAAGGCATATCTTGGCTAGTACTCATAATCTCCTTTGCGGTTCGCTGCTTGGCTAGCCAACAATATCTTCCGGTAATGTTTCCCCTATAGGTGGGTGATCGCTGTGATGTGACGAGGTGTTGAGAAGCTTTTCGTTAGCGATGCTCATGTTCTATTTCCGCAATCGTGGGCATTTGCCGCTGCTCTCATCGATCGAACGTGAACGTTACCTGCGGGAGGCGATATCTCGTCGGGTCCGCACGAAAGGCGAATGTGGTTCTGCTAGAGGACGGCACCCTGATCGGTGGCGAAATCACCACCTGAAGCCCCCAACCAAGTGGTTGGTCCGCTTCGCTTCCCTTTCCGTCTCGCTGCTGCACACCGACCAATCCTGATCAACCTCCATAGTTGGGGAAACATTGAATCCGAAACATACTTTGGCTGGTAATCATAATCTCCGTTACGGTTCGTTGCTCATTGAAGCACTCGACCCATCGGAGGAGCGGAGCTGGTTTTCGATGATGGACTAGCTCTTGCTCGGCTAGCCAACAATCCAGGTTTCCGATATGTTTCCCCTATAAGGTGATTGTCGTGATGTGGCGAGATGTTTTGGGGATTTCGTTATCGGTGCTTACGTCCTACTCATTCAGAAATGGTGGGTATCTGCTCCTCGTATCTATCATTTCTACGAGCCTGCATAAAATTGTGAGGATCTGCAAACGGCCGAACGCAGATACTTACTTAGTGGGAAGGCTGATGGCTTTGAATGGGTTAACTGGCAGAATTTCTATTCGTAACAGCCCCGGAACGTCGGAGATGAATGGGCCGTCTTCGTCGTCGTTCAGAGCGATTCTGGTGTTGGATAAAATGGTGGTGGGCTCGGTGGCGAAATGGTGTCTAGGTAGGGCAGGGCCATGGAGTTTTTATCGCGGGCCATAACCCAGGACGGTGATGAGGAGTGAGAGCACGGCAAAGGCTACCGGTACCTTTGTCAGGACTGATGGCATGCACCATTCGTTGTAGCTTTATGCCTTGATTCAATGAATTAACCGTTGGCATTGAGAACTGGTAATCCTGACGCTGCTGTGACAACTTGGACGATATTTTGTGAGGCGCTTATGCACTTGCCATTTGTCGAATTGACGAAACTGAAACACAAGACTGTCTCTGTTGTTTTTTGTTGATCACACTGCTTTTCGCCCACCCCCCCCTCCTAAGCTCAATGTCTAAAGACCCGCATGCTGAGGGTGGTAAAAATTAGCTCCGTTGTCCCTCGCGTGCCGTCGCGACAGGTAGAAATATCGTCTGTACCAAGCCGCTCCACTCTACCGAGTACAACCTCAAACGAAAGAAATAGAAATTATCCCTCGTGCCCCGCAGATGTTGTTCCCCCCCAAAAAAAATGAATTACTTATTTACGAAGGAGCGAATCCGATGATGGGCAGTATTCTTTGAGAAATCCCAGAAGCTCTATGTTTCCAACCTTTGGGACGGGTGTTCATTAAGATGACGAGTTTCCTCAAGGAGGGCAATGATCTCAAGGTTTTTTTTATAGATTTATAGTGTATTCCTCATTGATTCTTCAGGTGGCGAAAAAAATGTCTCAAGTTGCCATTGATAATAAGAAAGAATCTATGAGGTCTTTTCTCAGTGGTTTCGAGGGTGGTTTCAGGGAATTGTGAAGTTAATTGGCAAAGGAGAAATCCTGCTTTATTGCGGCTTTATTGCAGATAACCAGACATGACACGCACTCTATCAAATTTATTATATAAAATGCGAAATGCGATCGGATGCGAGATGCGCCCAGCTTTGAACATCCTAAGAAACTCTGTAACCCAACTATAACCCTGCCCTAAGGGGCTGCTCGACGTTCTCGACCACTGAGAAGATATACCGCTGCTCTCATCTCCAGCAGCGGATCAGCTGAAGGCTCGACGCCCTTCACACGTGGGATGGGATCGAAGATGATGTATTTCTGCTCCTTCGCATTCTCTGGCACCAGCTCTTCAATTTTCACGACGCCTAGCTCAATCACAGGCCTCGAGTCCGGCCAATGGACTGTTGCATCGTCCACCACATCACCTTCCTCAGCAATCTGGGCCAGAAGGCGGAACGAGAACGCCCCAGTGCCCGTAAGGCGGGCAGATAACTCTTGCTGAAGGTAGTCTCCTTCTTTGTCCTTCAGCGCGGCATCCTCGAGCACCTCGACACCCAGTTCGGGGATGAAAGAGTACCGAACGTGAGTTTCCTTCCCATCGCTTGCGATAAGCTTGAAAGCCGATACACTGAAATATGCGGCCTTTGCGTAGCTCGAAGGGGTGGGCTTTGGGGCTTTGACGAACGCCAGCGCCGCAGGATGAGAGCCCAGGAAAGCTTCGATAGGGCTTGGGGAAGGGCCTTCGGGTGGCGAGCTGGCGAATGCTTTGAGAAACTCCAACATCTCGGCCCCAGTGCGTGTTGGGAAGAATGGCGTGGAATGTGCGATAATATCGGTGTGTACTCTGTTTCCGAGGTTGAATCTCACTGCGATACCACGTGGATCGGCGTTGGGGTTCGCGTCGGGGATGTTAGGCAGTCCTGTCGCATTTGAGAACCGGACAGTAATTGGCGTGGATGGATTGGTGAAATGCTGTGCGACGGAGAGTTTGGACGCCTCAACAGAGGGGACGAAGGTTCCCGAGAGGAGAACCCCCTTTGCGTGGGCTGTATATGATTTTTTAATGCGCGGACAGCGGATAAAAGGAACTGGGACAGACTCGGTCTAAATCCTGGGTGTTTCCCGAAGATGGCTTGGAGTTGGGCTACCAGCTCGCGGCTCGTTTCCATGATTGTTTCGTCTGAAGGGAAAGGCATGGTAAATTCCAAGGTGCGTTGAATCGTTCGCAACCTGGGGTTTAAATTATCGCCGTCAACGGTCTCATCCGGTTTCATTTCCAGTGTAATAAAACCTCGCTCATTGGTCGATACAATCCTTATACTCGACCCTTATGACCGCTGAGCGCTGAGCGCTGACTTACTACCTGTCCGAGAACACCGTGATCTAGAGGCCCTGGCCAGATGCATAAACTTCGACAATAAGGGCCGTTCTACATAAACCGTCTACCGCCAATTCAAGTCAATCGAGATTTCCGGAAAGCTGAAAGAGCATATGGATATTACGCGGAGCTCTGCAGTTGTTCTGTACTATATTTCAGAAGGCATCAGAATCGAAGACGCGACGAAGTGTCCAGAGATCATATGCCATGACACTGATTCCTACTCCTTCACCGACATCAGGAACTAAAACGATATTGAAATTATTCCCGCAATTCTGCCCTGCCCTCTCTATACCAAAAGTAACTGTGACAGAACCCATGGTCTGGATGGTGATGATTGACATTTTGGGAGCCAAAAATAACTTCGGAAATGGTGAGCATCTGCTCCTCGTATCTGTACTCACTACGAGGCTGCATAAGATCGTGCGGATCTGCAACCGGCCGACGCAGATACTTAGTGGGAAGACTTATGACTTTGAATGGGTTAACTGGCAGAATTTCTATCGGTAACAACCCCGGAATGTCGGAGGTGAATGGGTCGTATTCGTCGTCGATCAGAGCGATTCTAGTGTTAGATAAGACGGTGGTGGGCTCAGTAGCGAAACGAGATCCCATGGAGGGTAGAGCCAAGGAGTTTTATCACGGCCCATAAGCCAGGACGATGGTGAGGAGTGAGAGCACGGCAGGGGTTACCGGTACCCTTAGGATCGATGCCATACACCATTCGTTGTGGTGTTATGAGGAGTTCTCCATTGATGCAACGAATTTCTTGAGAATTGGTAATCCTGACGCTGCTGTGAAGACTTGGACACTGTTTTGTGAGGCGCTTATTGCACGAAACTGAAACACAAGACTGTCTCTGGGGTAATTTTTTTGAACAGCAGGTTTCGTCAAAAAATTCAACAGGTTGGGATCATTCATACTCTTAAATAAAACATAAGAGCACGAACGGCGAGAAAGCCGGACGTTCTTTGTAGCAATTTTTGAAGTAAGAAAGCTAAGATACTTTTACCTAATTTATGACTCGGAAAGCCCATTCTGAAGTTGACTCGGAGGCGGCCATCGACGTTCTATCACCCACTTAGAATGTCTACTTCTCGCTCCCCAACACCTAAGCCAACAAGTGTGAACTACGTCTCCGACCTCACATCCCCGCGCTCCGATCCAGTCATCTAAAATCGTGAAAAAACGACACTGTTGTTGACCGTCCTGGTTAATAGCGACGTCAACGCCGCGTTCATATTCCTCAATGTGGATCGTTTCGGCTCGCAGGTAGCGTTATCGGCGTTCAACATCCTTGCTAGTGGCAGTCAGGCTGACAAGGATATATTGGCACGCCTTGTCCTTGCCCTCTATCAAGTCGATCCAGTCGCCGCCAATTCCTTTGTTCTCGAACAGTATCGACTTAATTTTGAATCAATTTCAGCGAGTATGGTGGCTGCCTGTGAGTTTGGGCTCGTGCTCGTGCAATTTACTCATTCTGTCTATCGTCTGTTTTTTTTTTTGAACCTGTGATTAAGTATTACTGAATCCTCTCGTTCGAATTTGAAGCATATAAATCGATAGGAGAGCAGTGACGAAGTCTTTTCAAAAATTTTGAAGTAAGGAATGGCATCGCGATCATGATGAAATGGCGTTCCACTTATTAGAAATTCGCTTAATAAAACGTATGGCTGCATTAGATTCCATCTTATGGGATGCGGCGCTGAACAATTTTCTCCGTCTCATCCACCGTCACCTCACTATCGAGCGTGTCATCATCTAGATTTTCATCTATGATAGTTGTGATGACAAAGAACTCGCCTCGCAGGACGCTCGTGCCATGATCTTTGATGCGGATGGTGCACGTCCTATTGTCGGCGGTCAAGTAATTGAGAACATCACCGGGACCAACAATTTGGGAGCCCCAACACCCTAGACGGCTCTGACATCCTCGGAAGTATACAACGCCTCTAGGCTACGAGCACGTCAGAAAAATCAGGATGGGAAAGGAGAGAAAACTTGTGATTTCCTTGATGCTGTTCGTAAGATCACACCCATAGACTAGATGGATGTTCGTTCGCCCAACATGACGCCGACGATAAATTGAGCGCCATTACTCGCGGCAAATATGACACGAAGCGACCTGTATCGGATTAACACTGGTCAGGAAGACGAAATTAGAACGCTAGAAGGAGAACCCACTCGGAAGTTGCGGTGGTATTGGGTACAGCGTCACAGATGGCGTCGCATTTTGCATAAAAGGTGTTGACTGCCTGCACGGTAAGTGATTTTTGAGGGAAAACTGTCGGATTGTTGTCAGGATCCGCATTCCAAGCTCGTTCTGCAGTTTTATAGTGCGGGGTGAGAGTTCTGGTGTCGTATCGCCGCTGCAGTTCATTCATGGCCATTTGGCTGACAGCATACTTAGTAGTGGGTCAACTTTTTAGTGGTAACACGTTCGAAATTGGGTATGTGGAAGACAGGTTGCAGGTTGGCGAATACTGATGGAAACGGTCGAGGGCAGAGTAAGGGCAGAGTCACTGTCGCTGGCAACGAACAGTAAGCAAGTTGTTGAACAGTCACGTGGGTGGACCCACAATCCCGCTGACTACAAACAGCACCCCATGTACCAAGGTCGAAAACCTTGGAAAACCATGTTCTGAAAGATATCTCAAAATATTCCCTCGAGACACGACCTTGGGTTACTCCCTTTCAAGTGAAATTTTTTGACTCAGGCGTCTGGTGCAAAATTAAGTATCCTGATAAAAATTGTTTGGGCTTCACATGCGTTAACACCCTCTTTCTTCAAATAAAAATCGCAAGGGCATTACATAAAAAATGTGAATCCTCCCTGACAACTTGAGAGCTCATTGCGTCATATTGCTCTAATGGCGACTAAGAGGCATCCCTGTAGAGTTAAGGAGAACGCTCGACAGTACAGTATTGAAAAATCGAAAAAGAAATGTTGGTCATGATACTTTTTGAAGTATCAAGGAACACGTTTACCCCTTAATTCTCTGGATACATCGGGATACAGACCCTCTCGAAAATCCGGAAAGTGAATTTGTTCATGATAACTGACAGCAGAGGAATCGGTAAATAATAAGACTAAGAAGTAGCTGATCATCAACAGTAAATTACAAGATCTTTCTATCTGACACGAGAGATTTTCCGGGTGAAAAAAAGGAATTACGACGGTCTGAAATCGTAGCCCATCCCTCGGACTCAACGTCACCGGGAGCGGCGACACTCGTCCCGGCGTTTTCGGCCACATGCCCCGGATATTATTTCGCAATCCGCGGGATCATTTTTGAGGCCCGTTCGAGGATCTTCCTTAAACTGCTCCCCGGCAGTACCTGGAGCGGGGGCAGGCTGGTGGTATAGCAGGTCTACTAGCGCGATCGTCTTGTCCATGAGAACCTCGTAGTGGGAGTGGAGGGTCCCCTTTCCATAAAGCCGCCGATAGCGCCTGAATTGCGTGTCTGCATTCAAAATGACGAGGAGTGCGTTCAGTTGGTGTACGTGGTTCTTCCTTGGAGCATCGAAAGAGAAGGTAGGGAATTGGGAAGAGTTTTTCTCTGCGGAAAATTCACGTAGGACGCCGTCGTTAGCGATGGCGTATTCCTTGCTCGAACCCAATTGTGGGTATGTTCTGAGCCGGCATTTGTTGAGGAGGAACTGCGTGGGAGATAGAATTACCAGACTGTACTGAGCCTCAGTGACGGGAGGCGCGAACTGTAGGGGTGTACATGATCAACTTTACGAGCATGTTCACGCTCATGAAAGAAGAAATTACAGCTAGTTTCCCCGTGTAATGACAACCGCTATTAACTCCTTCCTGGAAAGGGATGTTCTCGGCCTCGACTAATGCAATGATCGCATCCAGACTTTGGAGGGAGCACGTTACCGCAAGCATGGAGAATTTGACCATCGCACCATAAAGCATGGGATCCACTTGAGAGGGGGATATTTAGCGTACGCGGCAGGGTAGAAAAAAGTATAATTCTGAGGTTGGAGATGTGGTCCAGGTGGAAACCCGTTGGAACGATGCCTTGTTTCCAAAGGAAAGATTCCTGTTCCAAATTGGCGGTGAGAGAGGGAATGACAGCAGTGTATCATGCGGATGCATACGATATTGGCTTTTCGTTCTGGGACAGCATTCACCCAGTGTACTTGTTGGTTCATATAACACGGAGCCTTGGTGATGAAACAACACTCCGATCGAGCGACCTTGCGTTCCGCTTGGACGTCCATAAAAACGCTCGAATTTCCCACTGACTGGGCGTTAATATATTCGGGGTTTATAGCGTCAGACCCACAGCTCTGAAATTCCTGGAGCTTGCAGTTCTTGAAAGACATGTGGTGGTTCGTGCGCAAGGAGCTCGGAGGATCCCGAGACATCGCCTGTTGTCGCATCTTTTAAAGGTTTTTCATTAATCAAGCTCTACTTCACCGAGGAATGAGGCCCTAGGCGAGCGGCACTTACCAATTAATTTGGGGATCGAGGCCTGAGGGTCCGAGACGCGCCAGGTCTGCACTTTTCTCATATTCGACACCTTTACATAGTATCTACTTTTCAGACGATCTTTTAGGAGTCCGCCTATGCCGAACCCTAGCAAGGCCTTCCAAAATTCTGATGCATTGACAGACCTAATTTATAGTCAAAGCACCCTCTCGGTTTGGGTTATTCTTAGATTTCGAATGCGCCGAGTTTCGCAGTTTCGTCTTCGCTGTCGCGGTGTTGACGAGGCGAGCGTCTTTCTTGGTGGTGGTGGTTCCCTCCAACCTAATACTTGATCCACAAATTTTGCCATCCCTCCCAAGCCCTCCGCGGCGCTGTAGTGGTTATCACTCGAGATTCTGACGTTGCGTGTTCTCGGAACTCAGGTTCGATCCCTGATAGTGCCTTAGTTCCTTAGGCCTGATGCCGAAGACTTCCTTTTGTTTTTTTGCAGGACGTATATTTTTTTGCGAATTGTCCCCAGGGCTTTTGAGAATGATCGATTGTTTGTTCGAAAGTGGGTCGCTTTGCGCGAGTAAGGCATATTTCGGTTGCCCAATTGAAGATCTGGATGAATACCCCAAGCCACCACTGTCAAGATTGCAACCGTATTTGGAAACACCCATGTGACCGCCACGTGGGCGTGCCTTCTTGGGGACAGCAGGTCGCAACGACTTCAAACATTTCTTATATTCTTATTAAGTACCTTATCGCTCTAGCTTCATTCCGGGCCCTCGTCATCGTCTCCACCTCGTCTCGGGCCCCCCAAATTTCTTTTCCCGCCCACCCGCTCCTTCTTCCCTCTTTTACGTAGCATAGCACATTATTTACGCACCCAACATACACATGTCTATTCGGTAGAGGAGGTTCGATGGAAGGGGTTCATCCT
>Ga0307517_10012138_pt1 | contig 11863 bp, 16 predicted proteins | sample 23_EM_MG_FD_194515 | JGI IMG/M metagenome (GOLD analysis project Ga0307517, IMG submission 194515) | Populus trichocarpa ectomycorrhiza microbial communities from riparian zone in the Pacific Northwest, United States - 23_EM | ecosystem: Host-associated > Plants > Roots > Unclassified | place... | reverse complement strand
CCCCCCCCCCCCCCCCCCCCCCCCCCCCCCCCCCCCCCCCCCCCCCCCCCCCCCCCCCCCCCCCCCCCCCCCCCCCCCCCCCCCCCCCCCCCCCCCCCCCCCCCCAAACTGCCCGCTCGCTATTCGGAGATCCCTTGGCTAGAGAGTATGCCGGATGGGATGGGATTGGATTGGATTGGATTAGAGCGTGGTTTACATATAGATACCACGATACGGTGCGATGCCGCGCCCCCGAGAATGCATATGGTACATCCGGTATGTGAAAGTGAGATGCGCCTCCCTCCCGCACTCTCTCTCTCTCTCTCACCGACTCGGGATATTCCTTGGATAAATTTCCACAAATATATACGACTCCGGTAGCAAAATGACTAACCACTGTGATTATGAGCTGCAATGCCTTCTTGCATTCTTGCCCCTCTCTCCGAGGCAGTAAGTATACAGAAACCAGTTATATAGCATTTATTACTGCGAGAGACAAACTCACGCCAGGGGAGAGACATGGTGATAGTCATGCTGAGTGGCTAAGGTGGAGAAAGGAGTGATGACCCATCAGCTTATTTAGTATATTATCTTTTGGGGATATTCAATGTTAAAAAGATGCTTTCTCAGTAATATGTAAATGCGGGAAGTCGCATCGCGCATATGTACACAGTATATGGCACTAATGCCTTTTGATACCTTGTTTTATCCACTGCATCTATAAGGAAAGGAGTAGACAGACCCTAGGGTAGGGTACATCCTGTGTGTTTCTGGGTCGAGATTACTGCATATTATGTTGTCGGTTCGAGTGCCGACGGTTCCGTTTACACTGCGGAAGGGAGGAGCGAACGAATTAGCGGCCCGGTATATTCCATCAGTGGGGATGGAGAGAGTTGGTATCCCCTGCAGTATCGACAGTGCCGAATTTCCCTACATCGTGCTAAAGAGGCACAAGTGAAATCATCGCATTTATTTGATTGGTGGATTCAATCTCATAGAGGTGTAAAGCTATCACATGACTCTGGGTGTTGGTTAGTAAATATCAATGGGTGCATTACCTCACGGCTATGGCTACCATCACTCTCCTATCAGGTTTAGTGCTCCTGTTGATGGAAAAAGATCTGCATCATAACTTGACCTAAAATGCTTTTGATATCACTCGATTGACATATTAAGAAAAGTGGGAAGCTAGTTTTTTAGCTTGCATTTTAGCGTGATGTAGGGAAATCCGGCACCATCAACACTACTCAAGTACAGGGGATGGTGCAGAGGAGGTATGGGAGAGGAGTATCATACCTCGCTCTAATGAGCCGCGATGTGCCGAATGCCCTGCTACTCGAGTATAATGAACGAGCTCAGCGGGAACTCAACTCCGCCTTACAGGAAATCTCACTGTAATGGAGAAGCATTGGTAATGAATTCAAATGAAAGGTCCTGACATTGAGCCCCTTGTCCCCTCATAAAGCCCCTTGCCGTAATGAAAGAAATACCAAACAAATAAATTTCAATTATCTTTTTTTAAAAAAATTAAAAAATTCCCCAATCTTAGAAATCAGCTAATAAAGCATGTTGTTGGCAGATAGATGTTCAAGTAAAGTCCTCAAGGCGTGCCAGGTACAAGCCCGGGCCCCCCCCGAATCACATGGGTGAGCCTGAAGTTCGCCATGGATTCAGGATGAATTTCCCATCCTCGAATCATTTCCTCCCTCCTTATCCGTTAGTCTCACGGTGGGTCCTCCAACAGCCGATCACTGCTCTCTCCTGTGTCACATGTGTGCAGCAGGACCTGAAAGGGCCTGAAGAAATATTTTTATAAAAAAAACTGTTGGATTTTCAATTGTCTTTTTTTTTTCCCCCTGTTGCTGGGCTTCTAGTTCATCCAACTTCATTCACTCTAAACCTCCCTCCCTTCCTCCCTCGCGAGTTACACCCCCCCACTTCCCTTATCCTCGCCGCACCGAACCCCTTGCCGTACGAGTAATGAAAAGAAGGTACCGGCACTCTAAACTTGGCGTTCATTATAGTGAGGAGCGACTAGGATCAATCTTCTCCATTTCGCATGTGCTAAAGCATCCATAGGTCAGTGTGATACGGTACCGTACGGCAGTTTAACCCCCCACAGACCTATCGAGTACTGTCTCAACTGTGGGGGGTCGTTGCTGTCCAAGGGGAGGGATTCCCGGATTCCCGATACCGGGAAGGCACTACCGGTCCATCGATATCCAATCAGCATCCCAAATTGACTTACCGTTTCAACTTTCTTCACCCCCTCGTCCTCCTTCATTCCCACCTCCAGCGCCGGTATCTCCGGGGGTCGGATTAACTCACCGCGCCTATCAGCAGGAGGTAGCAGAGAATAGATCTATGATAATGATGCCCCATGCTAACTTAGGGCCTTTGCGCAATCCGGCTTGAAAGGGCTGAACAGTGGGTCGGGTGGCGTCTAGCCTTTCAAACATAGTAGCTTATCTGCCTGAACGTTAAATCCCAATTCTGTTCTAGTGTCCCTTGCAGGGCAGGGCGCCCTTAAGACCCGCTGCGCAAAGGCTCCTGCACTCGAGTGGGTACGAGCATGATAGCTAAAAAGTATAATACAGTAGTACAGGACTACACCTGTACTAGGGAGGTCTTGCTGCGGCGGTCGTAATACGAACTGTGCTTATTTCGCGGAGAATTAGGTATGTTGCGACAACATCAGAACCGAAGTTCTGCTAAGCACAGTGCAAAACTTGTGGTGTGTTGAAAATTTTTCTCTTAGCATTAAAGTTAGTGCAAGCTGTAACAATTTTCAGTAAACAAATGTGTAAACACAACCCCTTTATGATCAGCTACTGGCCACCATTACGCATTAGGAAAGGTTAATGCCGTTGCTGTGGCGATAAAGACAGTTGAAGCAACGACCGTCATACCGGTACTCGAGTAGCAAAAAAACCTCCCTACCGGTATTGTGCTCAACCTTAATCAACCCCAAGCAAACGGAACCGCAGATTCTGGCGATATCCGAACACTGCAAGCCATCAATTCATCAACCTGCCCCACCACGCCTTCATCCAACATTCTGAGGAAATGTCCGGCCGAAACCCAACGTGTTGGAGATGTTCTAGACTTCCAGATTGCTTTTTCCTCATCTCATTCCGTCACACACACACCGTGGAGCAGGACTGGCAGTGCGGGATGGCATGAAGGGGAAGACCGTAAGTAAAGTTTCACTAGTTGGTAGTCTACTGAAGGGAAAACTTTAAGTTCGGGTTCACAGGTACGGTACTCGAGTAAGCTTAACATCCCTGCAGAGCAAAAATGTTTCGTCTCACCAGAAGATTGTTAGGTTCCAGAGCCTAGCCGGTGGCAATAGAGGTGCGGAATGTGGGGGAGCGAATGAAAGGGGGTGGTTGAGGGGGTGATCGTCTCGTCTCTTGCGTTTAAGTTGGGCTTTACCATTCATCGTTGGATCTCGCATGTTGGTATGCGAGTCCCGGTTTGTGGTGCTCAATGGCCCGATATTATGCGCCACTTGGGCATTGTGCAAAAGGTCCCCTTTTCTTCTTCTTCCTCCCTGACAGCAATCTCACGATTTACAGGCAGGTGTATTTCGGCGGGAGAGGCGATGCTCCCTGCTCCCCTTCCTTTCTTCCTTTCTTCCTTTCTTCCTTCCTTCCTCCCTTCCGGCGCTGATGTGAGCCGGGAAGGAGCAGCGCGCCACATCCTACTGTACTTGTAATTTCATCGCGTATTCGGAATCTGGTATTAATAAACATTTATAGCTTAGTTCTATGTCCAAATATGGATAGGAGGAGCCACTATTACATGTATTATTCAGTCTCATCTGGGTCAAGCTTCTGCTCAGTTCCCTACATTTGACAGGGCCCCTACCATGTGCTCCTACAGTCTTTCCTCATGGCTTTTACCCGGGTATCGGCTCACGATAGCTGTAATAAAAACTCTGCAGGTTTTTGAGACTCTTTCACCCCAGCTTTATATTATGCCCAAAGTAACCTTTTAGAAATCACAACTCGCTCCTCTCATATTATCGTCACAATTGTGGTCACCCACACCACAATTATCACCACTAAAAACATAAAACCAGGGTGTTTTGTCCTCTAGTCCGATCGGCTAACCTGTTATCATCGGCTGCTTTCTCCTCTTTATATTAACCCCATCATACATTTGATATTTCTTATAATACTGACATACTGGCCGGCACTTTTGTAGCAACCGGATTCCGAATACGCGATGAGAATACAAGTACAGTACAGTACCGGTGCGCCTTGGGGAGTTCCGGACCACGTTAGAAGGCGCTTAGCTATGATAGAGTATCAGGCAAAAAATTTGGCCCGGTTGAGTGACTAGTGGTGACCGTGTTACCCGTAGAGCGAACTATCTGTTTTTCCGTTGGGATTCTTCGGACATGCCTATTGTGGAAAGGCAGCATACGACCACTAGTACTTTATTGCTCCCACTATGCTAGTACGTACGGTACAGTACAGCACAATTGCGATATGTAGCCTATACGAATACACCCCGAGCACTTTCAAGATTTGAAAAGGCAATTGACTACCAAAAATGCGAGGACAATGAATATCTAGTTCAATGCATATTCGGGAGCCTCACCTACACTGCCGAACCATCGAAAGCCTTAGTAGAGAGTTCGAGCACGGCACGACAGACAGTGCAGTAAGTGCGGTACGACAGGCGATAGCCAGACAAACTAGGCCGCAGTAGGGTAATCCCTTCTCTAGACTAGCTACAGCCCACGCACTACCAAACCCAAGGCGTCAAACTACTCAACTCTAGTGTCGGATATATCCAGCACCTCAAATGTAATGACGTATTAGCCCCTCCCTTCCTTCCTCCCCCAATACGATACGGCAGTCTCCTTTTTCTTCAGTTCCCCACCTCGGAAGTGAAGATTATTATTGCTATTGCACTATTCCTTTTGCGGTTCTGATGGAACTTCCGTACCGGTATTTGGTGGCTGAGGGCTTGCTCTTCGGTACCTACCGCTATACGATACGGCCGTGGAGACGCATCGGTGGAAAGGGTTCGGAGTACCGTGGTAGCCGTGTAGCCGTGCCTGCTCGCCTGCCCGCCTGCCGCTGCTCGGCTCTGATTTTGAATCGGCTCTAGTCCTGGTCCCCGGTTTGTGGGGAGGGGTTTATTGGATGGACAAAACGGCACGGCGATATCGTATGGCATGTTATGGTATGATACCGGGATGGCATCATATCTACAGTGTGGCGACTTGTGAGGCTTGGGCGGCGCTGCCACCAGATTCCCCTACGGTAGTTCACTTTGGCTATCGTTGGAGTAGAGGCGTAGGTTGGTGATTTGGTGAAAATAGAGGAAATCTAGTCTACAATCCGACCTTGAGAAGATTCAACCTACACATTCGCGGGAGTTACTCGCCGCACAAGGCAGGGGAGGGCGCCCCTCAAAAAGGTTGAATGCAAGCAATGAGCGCTCGGTGCGGTACGATACCAGTAGGGCAAATCCACCATACTGGCGGTGGCCAAAAGAAAACAGAAAACAAGGTCGAAGCCTTCCAATCCTCCCTCCACCACCACCACCACCACTCCTCCTCACTTCCATGTGGAGGAAACCTTGTGGAGGAAAGCGGGAACAATACCGAAAATGTTGCCAACCGCTTCCCACGTTTTTTTTTTCCTCGTCTGACAGATTGTGACTTTGGGGGAGTTGGTGCCCGATTGCGTAAATGTTGCATACCGCTGTGTGTGGTACCAAATACCGTGGGGGTGATATGAGTGGATGGATCCTACAGGTACGTACCGTGAAAAAAACCCCCCCTTCTCGATTCGCTATCTCCGATAGGTCTCTAATCTCCGGATTCAGAGACAAAATTCCTCAAGAATGATTATGATAATGCTTTCCTTACCCGGTTATCTTGAGCCCTTTGGACGTGTTGGATCTCATTAACTGGTTTTCACAATTCCAATATCTTGCTTAGCTAAGCCTATCGTGGGGTGCAGCCAGCGAATCGCGAGTGCTTTTCCCGTACCCTACCTGCTTCCCCCTACCCCTCGGAAGACCGGATTATTTCCATTTTTTTAAGGAATAATTATCCGACTCGCCCAATTTGCTCCAACACTGGATTGTCTTTAGATTATCCGTGGAGTACCCAGATTATCCGTGGAGTACTACAGGAGACTGATTGCCGAAATAGTTGAATCTATTGGAGTGAGGAGGGAGGGGGGGGAGGGCACAGTAAGATGTGTATTAGAATTACCGGTATTGTCGAGAGGAAGATGTTGTCTATGCAGGTCCTGCTCCCCACTCATTTGGTGGAGAAAATTAACCCAAATCAGCGGTCTTACCTGCACACACTCAGCCAAAACCGGCACCCAACCAGTGCATTTCCTCCTCGAGTACGGCATATTCTGCTACACCCGCTGCCGCGATGCAACTCCGGCTGGATCTCGACCTTGAATTGGAATCCTGCTGTTCTCCCTCCTGTTGGAAGGTACAGTACTCGAGTAGGTTTTGAGGCGATATCACTTTTTTCCCTCATCCCCCATCACGGCTTGGCACCTGTACCACCCAGGGCCGCGGATCCAATATCTTGATCCGTGGTAACAGAAATTCCGTTGATTTCCTTTCTCGTGATTTCCTCGCTCTCCTTCCTTCTTCCCCGCCTTCCTTTTTCCTTTTTCTTTTGAAAGCGAGTCTCGCCTTCCTCCTTTTGCTCAATTGAGTTAGTCCCCATACTCCCCCATACTTGTATCATATCTATCATATCACATCATATCATATCTCGGGCGTCGGAATGCGAAATTGTCGGCAGGGCACTAGCGGGTGATTATTTGCCTGGGGTCAATAAGATGGAAAGTTAGGGTTTTTATTTCTTTCTCTCGTCCATTTTCCTCCATACCGAAACAGGTTACCGGGTGGAATTTTAGGCCAGGGACGCCGAGGGTAGTAGCCTTTCGTATTATAGCTGTAACATAACCATACCCAAGTATCCAGGCGCGATAACTCGAGGAAGGGTTTTGTCGCGTGTGTATATCTCTCTGGTTTAGCCATCCACCGGCACCTCGCAGAATGAGCACAAAGGAAATGTTATTCATGGCGTGATGGCCCAACATTTGGTGGATGCCTTTCTTCCACATCTTCTCACACTCTCACCACTTACTCCTCATTGTGGGTCAGGACAATTTCCCCGTCGTGACTGGAATTTTGCAGTGGCTTTTTTCCCCTGATGCGGGGGGGGTTCTCAGGCACGAGATAGGTGATACGCACGGTGCACTAAAGCCCAATTTCATGACACTCGACAAAGTGATCTGCTAGGGAAAGGAAGAAAGGGTTCGAACTGGCAATTGTGAAGAGAGCCCGGCATGATGACTCGCTGGATCCCTTTCCTTCTCCTTCTTGTCCCTGAGAGTTTCTTTTCTTCTTCTTCTTCTCCCTTCTGGTAAGTGAGAAAAAGGAAGCATAGGCAAAAGTGACATGGAAAAAAGCAAAGTAGAAGCAGAAGCACCACGGCGGCGCCCGCTCTTCGCCATCTACAAGTATCCGATCCCACAACTTTGGGGGCAGCCGTTCGCTTTCTGATTCTATAGTATTGTTTCTTCTACTTCCTCCTCTCCATAACAATAATACCGGTACAAATCGATCAATCAATGCGGCAAGAGTAACCGGTAGTGAGACGGTCACCGTGTACCGTACCGCACAGTACTATACTGCACCTGCACCAACTTTACTTGACATTGTGCTATGATGCCTGTGACCTTTAAATCCCCATACAAGAAGCAGAGTCCTTCCCAAGCTGCCGTATTGATTACACATACAATAATCTTCCCCTCTCGTTTTCCTTCCTCTACCGTCTCTGCTGTGTGCGTAGGAAAAACGTTCCTGTGAGATGGAAGCAAGGCCAGCACCCAGTCACTCGGTCCTCTCTTCATAATCCTATATCTCCCCCCTTCATTGCGCCTCAGGAACTTACCAGTATTCACTCATCACAACCTACAGGCAACATTTTTTCCTTCCTTTGGATCCCTCCAGCTTTCTATCCCTTTCTAGGCCTTATTTTATCTTGACAGGCCTCTCTATACCTCACATCCTACCCCCCCTTCCTAGTCCTGTCCTGTTCTTAGTATCTGTGGAACAAATTGATAATTCCTACTATCGTCGTCCTAAGGTATGTAGCCTTCCCTCTCCCTTCCTCCCCTTCCTCCCCTTGCTGTACTAGGTACTCTCCCTCCTTTGCACTAGTCCACATTCTTCCTCCCGTCCTCCCCCTTACTCCTATCCCTTGCTTCCCCAGCTCCTCTCTTTCCAATCGAAGGCCATTTAGCGTTTTCTCCGCGCATTCCGCCTCGGCTTCTTGCCTTTCCGTCGTTCTCACTCACTCACTCCTGCGTTCTCAATATAGACCACACTAACCCCCTAGCAAGGAAACGCCTTGCTAACCGGTCACCGATAAATTTACACAAGGGTACGGGAAAGGAAAAGAGAAAGAACAAAAGCGTCGATTTTTTCCGTGTCCCGCCGCACGGGATCCTAACCCCACAAGTTCAACGTTTCCCTCCCTCCCTCACTCAACTCAACTCAACTCACCCTGCACACCACTGTTCATACACCCACACCCACACCCACACCTACATCACACGCCCCTTCTCGCTATATCTCCCTCCAAGACATTTCCATTCCATACAAAGAAGCGCTCGAAGATTCCACGCAACAAAACTCAAGCGGTTCCTAACCTATTCTTTTTTTCCACCTTATTTCTCACAACCTCCTCTTGGTCTCCGTCTTCGAGAAGGAATCTACGCGATAATTTCAAGACATTTCGAGCGAAATGGAAGGCTGGCTCCAGGTGCCACCAGAGCGCAATCTAATAGGTCGTGCCCTATGGAAGGTATGTGATCCCAAGCCAAAATAAATCCTTACCGCCTATCCTCCTGCTCTATTCATTTATCCGTCCGTACATACGCACACGCAAGATCGTTAGCAATCAATTATGCATGTTTTTTCCTCTTCAACCCCTCAAACCCCTTCTCCTTCTCGACTTCCATATTTATGTCTCGGAATTCCCAAGCCGAAACCTGACCCCGAATACAAAATGCTGACCACATCACCGTGCCACGATAGATCAGGTACGTGAGATTCGGACCCAATTCTTCCACTACCCCGACAAGATCCGCTCCATCTCCTACTCGGCCGTCCATAACTGCGGGCGCAGGCGCGGCTGCGTATGTAGGTGCGCCAACGCTTGCCATCGGCGGTAACAGTAGCAATGGCGTGGGGGGGAAAGGGACGTTCGGTTTGGAGCGGAAATCGCACTTTGTGGGGTCGAATATGGTTGGTGTTGGTATTAATGGTATTGGTGGTGGTGGTGAAGAGTCGGGCCAGTTGCCGATTTATCTATCAATATACAAGCAGAAGGTGAATTCACATGACCCATTTCTGGGATCCCCCGCATAGGGACGTATTGCTGATATGCGATTTGGTAATGATCAGAACGATGCAGAGCCCGTAATGCGATACCCGTAAGTTTTATTATTTCCCATCTTTTTTTTTACATTGGTACGATTTTTAGTCTTTTATGTCATATTAATATTAACCTTCTTCGTTTTCGCTCCAGGTTATCTTCAATATCATCTTGTTATATCGGCGACGTAGCCGCGCGACACAAGAAAAAGTCGATAGTCCTACCCACACTAGTAATCAACCTGCGCACCGAACCAGCTCTGTCATCATCCCGCTCGTTCCGGCGGCGGAGCCATGATGTGCCGCTAAAGGAGAGCGCAAAGAGGGAATTGCCGGGAAAAGAAACGCTGCTCTTCCGACCGGGGTCGGAGACTGAGCCGTTAGAAAGATGGGCGCGGGAAATCCAGTCATATTTAATACCTACTTCATCACACTCTAACAGAACGGTAAACACCCTGGAATCTGCATTCCAGGAGAAATTCAGCGGCCCTGATGACATGCCTGGCTCGTCGTCGTCGCTGTTCATCGTTAACGGCGAGCCAACCACGGCACTACTTAGTCCGTCACTGCGCTCGAGAGCTAGTAATTTGTCAAGCATAGACTCGGACGATAACGGCAGTCTGCTAAGTAGCCCGGCTTCGGAAATGAACTCACCAAGGGACCTGGACATTGCGGACCGACGACCGAGTCTACACATCGCGACCAAGCTCCGGCATTACACGGGCCCCACATCGCCCACATTACCCGACACTGACAACTACCATAATATGGACACAGCGTCCCTAAACCCCACCCGTGCCACCTCTCCCACCGTCGGGCCGGTGCCCGCTCGCCGGGAGACCATCCTAGACCGGTTTTTCTCGACAGCACCGTCCAGCCCATCAACGGCCTCCGCCCCGGTTCCCATGAACTCAATAGCCCGCTTCGAGGCACTAATCGAAGACATGGAATCCGGTGAGCTCTGCGCCCCTGAAGAATCCCTAAGTATAAGAAACTACCCTCGCCGGATCCCCAGCCCGACCCAGCGCGCACTGGAATATGTCTCAACCGGCTGCCTGGACGAATCCCCTCCTTCCCCCACCTCATCCTCATCATCAAACAGCGCGACGGACCCCGTCCACACTACCCACCTCTCCCCGGATGACCCCCGGCTCCCTCCTCCTCTAACCGAGTCCCTCGGCCTGACACTCTCGCGCCAGCCCTCGGAAGCCTCGTTGGGCACAACGGCCAGCATCGCGAACTCGCAGGCGGAGAGTCAATCGCAGTCGCTCGGCGTGTCGAATGGCAAGCGCCACTCCCTCGCGGACTTTTCCGTGATGCGCATCGCCACCCCGCCGCTTTTTCAGATCGCGTCGTCGAGGAGGGGGTCGTATTCGGATATTCCGAGGACGTCGGAATCGTATGATGATGGGCCGGCACCGCTTGCCAGTTCGAATTTCTCGTCGCATCCTCGGGTTGCTAGGGCGCTGTTTAGGGAGTTTTCATTTTGAATATAGGCGTTTCTGGATCTGGGGTTTTAAAGTGTATGGATATATGTATTAAGGAAAGCGGGTGGTGAGGTGAGATGGGGGTGTTTTATTTTATTTTTGATTTGTTCCGGCGTTGAATATTATGTTTTTGTTGATTCATTGGGCAGGGGCCATGTCACGTTTTATTCTGTCCGACGGAGATGAGATGACAATTCTTTCCTCACCACTCTTTTTCCTTTTTTTCCCCCCCTTCTCCTTTTCTCCTCACTAGCGGGGCGGTCCTAGGCCACCGCGGTAACTTACTGCTGGGCCGGTTTGTCATATCCGATGGTTTCCCACCCCCCCCCCCCTCTCTCGGTCCCCCTTTACTACTCTCTCCTCCCCTCTCTCCTTTTAAAGCATAGTCCATATTCTTGTACAGCTTCATTTTTTCATTTTTCATTTTTCCCTCCCTTCGCTTCTGCCCCATTCAGCGAGCGAGTGATAATAGGAGACCGAACGACTTGGCGGCGGAGATGGAAAGGGTAGTCGGCGGTATGGTAGCAAAGCATAGCATAGCAGTGGGAGGGAGGTAATAAGCAGGCAATGTAGAATTAGACTAGCAAATAATACCCTCACGGATAGCTCACGCTCCGTCCCCTCACTAGTATGCGTGGATTATAAAAGTATAGTAGCTCTACCCAATTTCAGGATTAACGCGCCCCCGTACAGCACTCTTCACAGGCATTTTACGCCTCCTCTACGACAGATCAATCTAGCTATCAAGTTTGTACCAAGTGCTCGGAAATGCCAGGTCATATTCCCCAGATGCTGGGAGTGGAGTGGTGACCATGGGTAGCATACTTGTTAGGGAGGGGGGGGGGAGAGAAAAGCTAATGGTCTCCAGGGGGTGCACATCCAAGTTTGAGCTGTGTGTGTGGGGCGGGGGGGAGCGAATATATATTTTGGGGGGGGGCGGGGGGTGGGGGGGGGAG
>Ga0307517_10012137_pt1 | contig 11863 bp, 6 predicted proteins | sample 23_EM_MG_FD_194515 | JGI IMG/M metagenome (GOLD analysis project Ga0307517, IMG submission 194515) | Populus trichocarpa ectomycorrhiza microbial communities from riparian zone in the Pacific Northwest, United States - 23_EM | ecosystem: Host-associated > Plants > Roots > Unclassified | place... | reverse complement strand
TTGTCCTATAACCCCCCCCCCCCCCTTCTTTTTTTTTTTTGTCCGCCTTAAGTAATAGAATATGTTTTACATTAGCCATCTAACATTTAGTTTACATGGCATGTATAACTGGTTATCTAGTTGTTTCAGCTGGCTTGAATTTTTTCTTCCTTCTTTCGCTGCTCTTTTCTTGGATTATGTTTTGATTGTGTTCTGTGACTAGGTTAATGAGGAGCCAAGCATTGGAGAAGATGCATTTGTTTGGCTTGGATCATTGGTTCCGTTAGTTGTGGATGTTGTTAATGGAAGATTTGCATTTGAAACTCTAACAGCACCTACAGGCCACCGGCTCTTTTTTCCTGGTTACAAAAAGTTCTTACAAGAAATTGACAAGTAATGCATCTGAACTGTACTTTTAAGGAGTCAGTATGCTAATCTATTGATGGAGATTGAGTAAATAAAAAAATATAATGAAGGGATGAAATTAGTTGTAAAAAGCTTGATTTTCCAATTGGATAACAGGATGGCATAGAAAACAACTTGGCATGTGATGATTTCACATAGATCTCAACCTGTAACTAATACCTAAACACAGTTAGCCAGTTTTGATGTGATGATTTCACATAGATCTCAACCTGTAATTAATACCTAAACACAGTTAGCCAGTTTTGAATTTCACATAGATCTCAACCTGGAACTTATACCTAAACACGGTTAGCCAGTTTTGACCAGGTTGAGGTGCAAAATAGCAAACAAATGTAGTGCTGGCCATGCACCATTCTGGCATTAAGCTGAAGGTCTCAGTTTATTTAACCGCTCAAATTTTGGACATGTTTATTTTGGACACGTTTAGTTATTAGAAATCAGGTACCTTGAATGGACAATGACCGTAAAATAGTTCACCGCCTCAATATGGTAACAGCTCCGCTTCAGAACAATGTGCCCCATGTTTTATGTTGCAGGATAATAGTAATGGCCCAAAATAGTACAAGATATAAATATATGTTTGTGGGATACAATTGCATTTGAAATGCAATTTTTCTGATTTATTGCCTGTGGGTTTCTTCGTCATAAGATGCATAAAGCATTTGCAAAAGCATGCAAAGCCCAAGGGAGTGGAGCTTGCCGATGATGAGTTTATACTGCATGTCGAAGGCACTGCAAGCTCACAGAGAGTAGTGCAGCATGTTGGAGGAACAAGTTGGCCTGGTATACCCTCCTCTCTTTTCATTTTGTGTTTATGATCCGAAGGAATAATAAATAGGTCCTCTAATGATTTTTAGAGGTTTCTTCTTCTATGGTGATCTGACTTCAAAGTTTATTTTTCTAGGTAGGCTTACTCTGACCAATTATGCTGTCTACTTTGAGGCTATGGGAGTGATAACGTATGATGATGCACTTAAGATTGACCTTTCAAAAAACATATCACACACTGTGAAGCCAGCCGCCACTGGTCCATGGGGTGCTCCACTTTTTGACAAGGCCATAATCTACGAGTCTCCTGAATTGTAAGACTTACTATGCCTTTGTAAGACTGTCACGAGTTTTAGTGGCCAAATCACAAACAAGGTCCTAGCTAATGGGCATGAAATTCCTATTGTTAGTTTATTAATGCTGCTGCTTGACGTTGTGCTATTTTTTTTTTCTTCTTTTTTGAAAATTGGCAACCTTAAATTTAGATCCCATGTGATATGCATATTAATGATATTGATGCTTGAACTGGTATAGTAGACAGTTTCAGGGTGCATGCCTCACTTACAATTTTAGTATTGCCTGCCTTCATGCATGCCAAAACCTCAAGCTAGAGCATCGTGACAATTATGCTAATCTTGTTGATACATCTTGTTGTCTGTGTTATTATGAATGATTTTTCCTCTGAAATTCTCTAGTTCGGAAGGAATTGTGCTAGAGTTTCCAGAGATGACAAGTTCCACAAGACGTGATCATTGGCTTGCACTCATCAAAGAGGTTATGCTAATGCACCAGTTCTTGTCGAGTTATAATGTGGAATGTCCAATACAAGCATGGGAGATGCATGCAAGAACAATATCTGGAATCATAAGGCTGCATGCAGCTAGAGAATTGCTTAGAATATCGCCCCCTTCTCCAACAAAATTCTTAATATTTGCCTTGTTTGATGAGTTACCCAAGGGAGATTATGTACTAGAACAACTTGCCGAGAGCCTGAAGAAAGTTAATAGTGGGCATCCATGCAGCGCTTGCTCGATTCTAAGAACAATGAACATGTCTCAGTCAGTGCTCCCAGGTGTAGAAATTGAAGCAGTGGCAAAGGAATGTACAAGTGCAAGTGGTCAAGACGACATTCCCTCCTCATTGGAGAGTGCTATTAATCAAGTAAGAGAGGAAGCAAAGGAAGTTGAAATTGCCAAAGCTACTACTGAGGTGTTGAAAGAAGAAGGGATTGGTGAAAGTGCGACCGTTCTGATGGTAAGTTTCCAAATCATCCAAACTTTATTTCCAACACAAACCATGATATGGTAATCTTTCTTTCGCTTCAGTAGAAAACAAATAAGAAATAACAGATTATTGATTCATCGCATCTCAAAAGTAAACAAAGAAACAATATGTCCACTCATCATGATGTAGCCTGCCATGATTGCTTCAGTGGCTAACAAGGTAGGTGTTGCAGCTAACAAAGGAGAAATTTTCCAGCTTAAAATTTTTTAGTTGATATCTGTTTAAACTTTCAAGGGATATGCAAGGTAGCATATTTGTGATTTGTAAAATAATTGTCATGCATCCAAAATAAAGATCTCATAGGTTCATACTCTGTATCGTAGGAGTTGCTAAAGCCACTGAAAAATGTGGTGCCGTGGTTTCAAGATGTCATTTCATGGAGAAGACCAGCCACCACCCTGACCATGATTGTTGCATCTTTAGTTATCATCTACAAGTAAGTTGTTTTTTCACACTAATCCTCTAAACCATGCGTGAAGAAATCTTTGAGTTATGCATGACTGATGAAGAATATATCTGTATTCGGTAATATAGGGAGTGGGTTGGAAAGGCTATAGCTGCTGGCTTGTTGTGGTTGGTGTTAAAGATGATTCTGGCAAGGTATGGAAGATCTCAAGACAAATGCAACGAGGTAGTAGTGTGCAGTGGTTCAAACCAGAAAACTACAATGGAGAGCATAGTAGCAGCTCAATTTGGTTTGAAAAATGTTCATGAGATGATGCAGCTGGCAAATATATCGATATTGAAAATCCAGTCACTTGTACACGCAAAAGCCCGCAAGGTATTTCTTGCACCAATCCATGATTCCACTTTTTTAAAGCAATCTTTACTTGAAAACTTTTTGAGCAAAATAAACATGTCTTCTCTTCCATCATATAAATTGCACAGAACTTTATGAATAAAAATGAGTGCCATTTTAACAGATTCCTGAAGTTATAACCTGGTTTCGCTTCACACAGAATGCTCGTAACTCTTCCCCAAGTAACTAATGGCTCGCAATAGTAATATTGAAAAGTAGTTTCCAGTGTTCTAAGTTTCATGCTCTGTTCACTTCTCAAGGAATATGAGATTTTCTCACCTTTTGCTATTCTGACAGATGGAAACTAATTGGAAATGTTTGTTTCTAAATTCCTTAGGCATTACTGGACTGATTTGCATGTCGTGCTAATGTTTCTTGCAAGATCTGTTCTATCGAGCTCCATTACCTTAATTCACATTCTTGGCTCAATGTCTTTTGCATCAATAAAAAGTTCTTGTCGTTGTTTGCAGCAAGCTGATATGGTGATGGCGGCAATGACTGTATTGGCAATAATCTTAGCAGTGGTTCCCTTAAAATACATGCTCATAGCCATCACATTACACAGCATCATCATGACATCAAAGCTAGGGAGGCACTTTGGAAATGCACAAGGGAACAGAAGGCTAAAAGAATGGTGGGATTCAATCCCAATTGTCCCCATTCATGTGGTAGAAGACGCTTCTCAATGCCCGTCATAGTTTGTTAGCAGCCTTGGCTTGCTATAAAAGCTGCAGTAATAACTGCTAGAAATGCACCATGGATTAGTGTCTGCTGCTCAAGTTGGCAAACCTCCTGTGGCATGATTGAACATTTCCTCTCTTTTTTTCCCTTTTATCCGTTGGTTGAAGAATGTATTGCAGCAGTTGACAAACAGAAAATAGCATCATCTAATAAGGGTTTGATCTTATAGAACATAGAAGAAAAGTAACATGGCAATGTACTTCATAAATGTTGCACATGTATTTCGGTTTTTGATATGTTTTTCAATTTCTTGTGGCCATCTTCAATAAAAAGAAGCTTGATGGACTTGCTCTCAGATATCATCCACAAGAGTGTTGCACTTTTATGCCGTTGATCATGTTCATGAAAACTTTTGGGGTTACAAAAATATCCCACCCCATTGTTAACCTCCAACGCTCGCCCCAAAGACAGTTTCAATTTTTCTCAAGGACATGGCTTGCATTGTTACATATCCTTGAACCTCTAATGATCTGTACATTTAAAAGTTGGGACCTTTTATTTTCTTCTGAGAAAGTCGATGGATCATGTTTTAGGTTTACCCTCAAAAGAGGTTAATTCTGGGGCACAATTTGTGGGAATTTTTAATTTTTTATGGTTAAATTCTACTGAACAACATGCCAAAACCACTGGAATGAGAATGTCTTCTCAACCACGAGAACTTATTACTGAGCCACGCTTTAAGAATGACTATTGAAAAACCACTCCCAATTTCTGAATCGCCAGAACTAAATCTACACTGCTGATACATCTTCAATCCGATTGACCTCGGTAGATCACTGAATCACCAAGTAATAGCGCCCGCGACTAAACTTTAAGCCTCTGTTTAATTGACACAGAATTTGCCGGTTTGCACCCATACATTTCCCTTATGGCATAAAGGTAAGAAACGTTTCATGGGGAAATCGCAGGGATGCATTAAAGTAAAAGGATAAGTAAAAGTTACCGAAGCCATATAATATAGCTGAGAGAGTGGTCAAATCATAACCTTCATCTTGTCAAGCAACTGGTACCATGGTCCAGTAACTGCGAGTCCCTTGATGGTTAAGTTTTGAAAGTTTTCATCAGCCACATGACCAGGGAAATGGGAGAATACGAGTCAAACCCCAGATAACTCAAGAGTAATTTCAGTAGAGTTCAGTCATAATTTCTAGGGATCAATCCTGCAAGCCAGCCTCTACTTTACTAAAACTGACACAACTAATATATACAGTCTTCCGTTGTAATAGTTCTGCAATCTGCATATTTTCAACTTCAATCTCCTTGCATACTAATCACTGATGCAGTTCTGCAATCACTGGAACTCCAATTGAAGTCAAAACACACTATGGTACTTGATTGTCGTCAATTTCCCCTTGCCTTCTCAAGATCAGGAAGATCTGCAAGTAATGTCTAATACAGTTAGGTATCACAACCATATCAGATGAAATGGCAAAACTTTTAAAGGTAAAGTCGCACAGGCACAAAAGCAGTTTATTTGATTCGCATAATCATAACTTGACACTTCCTTGAAATGATATGGACCGTATAATAATGAAATAATTATAGCAAGTTCATTGTTTTGGAATCAAAAGGCTAAAATTTTCCATGTGGACTGAAAGCCACAACAAAGCATTCTTTTCATGACAATCAATGATAATGCATATATAGATGATAAAAGTGAGTGTACAACACTGTTGCAGAACCCTATCTATGCATGTAAAGCACACACATAGGCTACTAAGTATTAACTTTGATGACAGTTCATAAAAGCAATGAAGGTCTAACTTACAAAGCATTCCATCATCATCACTGCTCTCATCATCTTCTCCATGCTGCAAAAGAACAGGTGTTGAATAATCAATCACGGACATGAAGCACTGGTAAAAACATTCTTTATATTAACAAATAACCACACGGAAAAATAAAAAAAAATTACCGCAGCATTATTGTCATCAGAGGCATCAGCTGCATGGGACAAAGGAAATTTGATCAAATTCAATCAGAAACATAAGCTGTAATTTCTTGCATACTGAACAATATATTCTCGAGTTATTTAATAGAGATCATAAAGCAACATAGCATGCAAACAAAGACAATGCATATTCATATTTATGTAATTGGTATTATATATCACCAAAGCTATAGTACTTTCAGGGAAGCTTTCTATAATAACTAACCACCATGCAAATTATGCAATGAATAAAGAGTAATACGGAAAAATTCATGCATCCCACATTACAAAGGATTGTGTTGGGATGCAATAATGGTTGAAAGATTGAGCCTTTATTTCCATTGAAGAACACGAGCATTTACAAAACTCAAAAGCATCACCATCATGGTATTGCTCGTAAATTTCCAGCATTGTTCAGTCATTCCAGGCCACGCAGACTCATAGCGTGTGAAAAATCAAGACTTAAGAACACTTTGAATAGTGTAAGCTAACTGATTTTTCTATAAATATCAGAATTACGCATTCTGCATTCATTGTGAAAGATAATGAATGCCAACCATACAATAGCAATATTGACATACGTGGTTGATGCAACTCACTGGGTGGAAGCAGTCAAAACAACTATTTAAGAGTCTTTTAGCATACAATTCTTCTTCAAGCTAAGAAGATAATATCTAAATTTCCTATATGCCTAAGTTTAGGATAGCTGAAATAACAAAAGTTTCCACACTACTAGAACCTCATTTATGTGCACTCCCATTTTATAATGATGTTAGAACAATATCTTGCTTTATAAATAAATAAATAAAAAAGCCTGAAACAGGACTCGAGAGAAAAACACTCACTGCTATTCAAGGGAAAACAGGACCACATATAAATTACACAAGAGGCGATAATTTTCAGCGCAACACAGTACGCAGGAAAATCCAGCTTGTGTTAGAAATCTTGATATTAAACAACCCAAGTTAAATGCATTAAACCATCACGTGACAGGACTTTGGGCCAGGATTCAAATATCATAAAGTTCAATTAATAATATATACCCTAACTCAGGGCAGAATCATGATGTGTTTCAAAAATTGGACCAGGAGCAGAACTTTGAGGCCTCATATCATAATACAAAGAACAGGTTGGAAGAACTTACAAGCTGACTCGTTGTCATCCTCATCACACCACTTGTTCCAATCCACCTTAATGTAAGGAGCAGGTTTCTCTTCAGATTTTAACAGCCTTTTCCACCAACCTTTCTCTTCTTTCTGGATTGAGCATATAATGTTCCTCAACCCAGCCTTAGTTTTACAACCCTGCATAGCATCATAGAATTGAAGCATGAGACTTAAAATGTTTCAAAAGTTTGCGATAAAAAACAACAACAGAGAAAATTACTAGGAATTTCGCATTTAAACATTGATATTACAAATACTACATATTGGAATGTCATCTAGACAAAATGCTCAGTTATGTGGCACCAAGTTTCTTTAACTTGAGAGGGTCAGTCAAACAAAGAAAAAGTAGGAGGAGAAAATTCTAAACATTGGATATTATATGGTACGTCAAAACCTTTGAGTAACAGATCATAATTGCATGAAAAAAGCTTGATCAGAGAAAAAAAATTTAAGATACAAGAGTTTTCTAATAATTGATGCTTATGAACACTCAGCAATAATTCTACAAAATATTCCTTCTGATGTCCTTAAAGATGTGATGTATATAATAGACTAAAGAATATCTCTGCAAGTAGAAGATGGAACCTGTCCTGAGTAGAAATGCTTCATCAGGGTGAACTGGAAGCCTGGCTTCATGTGAACTCGTTCATCACAATACAACTAGAAGACTAACTGGCTCCATCCTAACTCGTCAATAGTTGATCATTATCTTGTAAGATAACCACCAACATACAAATAGGGGGGGGGGGGGGGTCATCTTTTTTTTTATTAGAAAGGCATTACTTGGCATTGAGTTAGCATGGGCAATTTTTTCATAATTTAAGTTCTCTCCTTTTGGCTCCTATTTGAGGGGGAGGAGGGGCACAGAAAAAATAAAGGCAAAGGCATTGCGTAGGCCATAGCTCTAGAGCTAGTGGCAACAAAAACAGATGCCAGAGACAATGATGGCTGACGTGCTGGAACAAAACACTAATCAACACAGAAATTGTGAAGGGAGAGGTGATAAAGCGGAAGCGATAATGACAGATAGAAAGGAGAAAAGCACTATGTACAATCTAAGGGGAGCGGTAGTGACGGTTACATAGATCGGTGTTGGATATCCTGACAACTATTCAGACTTACTTAATCCATTAATTGTTCCCATCCAAAAGGATTAGAGCATGAAGCACAACATACATGAGTTAATTTTCTCCAAACTAAGCCTGATTTTTCACACAAAAATGCATGACATGAAGATGCATTAACAAGTGTGGCCAAAAGGTATGCAGCAATTCCCCGCTTAGCTTCAAATCTACCAAAATCAAGTCTTTTTTTCCTTCTTTAAACCAGTAAAACCAGCATGCAGAAATTGTTCAGAAACCATAAAGCTAAACTGACATTAGCCCCTAAAACAAAAGGACCGAAGAACCCATGATTAAAATCCTTCTAATGAAACAAAATGGCTGCAACCCGTGAACTATACAACTGTGCACTTTCCAATAAAATGACAATAACCCACAAAATATTTCACAACTCTATACCAAAAGAGTGAAAATGCAAAGAGGAAATAAATAATAAAGCACTAACCTCGGGAACAACGTTTCCAAAGAGTTCCAAACTGAAATCAAACGATTCACCTTGAACCCCAACAGCAGAGAAGCTAAATAACCCTTCAGCTTCACATTTCACTGATATGTCTCTAGCATCAGGTAATGCAATTGTCAAGTAAACCTTGTCTGATCTTTGAGCCCATAGAACCTCTGGGTGCCGACTGCACATACAAAACACCAAAGAAAAAAAAAAGAAAATTCACAGAGTGTTCAAAAAAAATGCTGAGATAAAGAGAAAGGGAGGACAAGAGAAGTGACCTGACCTCATTGATCCCATGGACGGTCACTCAGTTATGGCAGAAACGCGGGGTTGTTTGAGGGAAATGGGGAGATGGCAGTTGCCAACACTAAAACCTTATGAAGAAGTATACTACTGTCTTTGCTTGCTGTTGTTGGTTTTAGTTTGAAGAAACAAATAAGTCCCTATAGTCTCGAAAATAATTAATTTTAATAATTGTTAATAAATTAGTCCCTCTGTTTACTTTTTTTCGTTGGTGAGACGTTGAGCTGGCCTATTTTGTCCGTTAATTCTTGTTCCTGACTTGACGATCAAGGGATTAATTAATAATTTTTATGACTAAAGGAGCTAAAATATTTGTTTTATAAGAGCACAGGGACTAGGTCATAAATATTTGTTTTGTTGATTGTTGGTGTTAAACCCCACGCAAAGAATTTGAAAGTAATTAGATGCTTTTTGTCTTTGGATAACGTGTTTGAAAAATTAATATTTTTTAATTTTATTTTACAATATTAGTTTTAAAAAAAATAAAAAGTTTTGTTGTTTTTTTATCAACTTATCTCAATTTTATTATCTCAACCACGAGTTACTACAGATTGACTTATTTTTTATTATTCAAATTACATATTTGTCATTTTTTTTTTCTATTTGATTTTATTCTTTCATATTTAATTAACTAAAAATTAAATAAAAAAAATTTCTCAAGTTATCATAATCACTTTTCTTTAAATTTGATTTATTTACTATTGTTTCTAATTATTTTCATATAATTAATAAAATCAATTTATTTAATATAATGGGATAGTTGTTGATTGTTTTTCTTTTTTAAAAAACATTTGCAATACTTAAACAACATGTTTTTTTTAAAATATAATAATAATATAGCCTAGTAATTAGGGTTGGGAGTGTGGTTGCAGTTGTTTTTCAAAGTGTTTTTTACTCAATAATATATTAAAATAATATTTTTTATTTTAAAAAAATTATTTTTAACATCAACACTTCAAAATAATCTAAAAACACTAGTAAATATTAATTTAAAATAAAAAAAATTAAAAAACATAAAAAACAAACAGGCTAATAGTGTGGCCTCACATTTATTACACCATGCTAGAATCTAACATTAAAAAAAAAAGAGGGAGACAAAACATTGTTGAAGGGACGAGGAAAATGAACTTGAAACGTTACAAACACTATACATCGGCTTGGACAAGATATTAATGGACATAGAGTCTAGATTCATGAAAGGAATAGATACAACTATTGCATATTTTGGCCACACAAACCATGTTCTTCAAAATACATGTGCCTAAGATATTAAATAAAAAAAAATATTGATTAATTTAATTTATGATAAAAAATAAAAAAAGCTTTATAGAAGGGCATTCAGACATAAATAGACAGAAGCAAGGAGAAGTCCTCAATAAATAAATAAAAATATGAGTTCTTGAAGAAGACAAAGTAGTGATTGGGAATATAGTTATGGTTGCTTTTTAAAGTGTTTTTCTCTCAGAAATATATTAAAATAATATTTTTTTATTTTTTAAAAATTATTTTTGATATCAGCGCATCAAAATGGTTTAAAAATACCAAAAAAATATTAATTTGAAGTAAAGAAAAAAATAAAATAAAAATTAAATTTTTTCAAAAACATTTTTAAAACACAAAAAACAAATATGAAAAAAAAAACCAATAAATTAAAACAAGTGTCAACGAAATAGCTACCGACAAGAATTAGGAGTGCACAAAAAAAACAAAATAAAAAATCAAAGGCAAAAAGGAATAAAGTTACATGGTCAAGGCATAACCAAATTCGAATAAAACTAATCTCATAAAGCAAAGAAATTCGATAGAAAGCATCATATCACAACCTCTGAAAACCAAGCCTGAAGCCGACAAAAAATGAAAAAAATGTACACAAGACGAGAAAGCACAATAGTTATTTATTTATTTATTTTTATATTCTAAAACTGTTATTAAAAAAATTAAAAATTTTATTATTTTTTAATTTAAATTATTATTTTTGTGTTTTAGATTATTTTGATGTAATAATTTAAAAAAATAAAAAATATTACCTTAAAATATTTTTAAACAAAAACATATTTTAAAAAACAGCCATTATTATATTCAAAAACACCTCAATTAAACATTAAATGAAAAAAAAAAAAAACCCTACACATCCCTCCTCTGTGAAGGGACAAAAATTGGCTTTGTAAATGGGCACTTGTCCCAACTCTCTGTAATCTGTATAGGAACCAAACGCTACCTATTAATTTATTTGCCTTCTTTGTTTTTCAATCAAATCATTTATTTAAAAAATGATGAAATCATGTAATATAACTTTGTAATTTGTATTTAAATTGAGTATGCATGGAGAATGTAGAATATTATATGTATATATATGATTTTTTTTCCTTTTTCCTATCATAATAATTTGTTTTCATTTCAATTAACCAATATCAATTGATGAACAAGCATGTTTTGGATGAATGAAAGTAACATAAAAATGTGTTTCGATCTAACAAGAAAATAATTTAGATTGTTAATATTAGTATATAATATTTAAAATCTAAATCAATGATCATCAAGGATATCTGATTTGTTAATGTTTTTGTTTAAATACAACAAAAAAAATAAAAAAAAAATAATTATATCTATTAGCATAATGTTTTGATAAAATCATCGTATAAAATCTTAATATGGTAAAAGATTTTCTTATTTACACATAATCAAACTATCAAAATTGCTAGGCATATTTTTAAAATTTAGTCCGGCCAAATGAGTCGACCAGAGTTCCGGGGTTGGAACCAAGCCGGGTTTAAAAAAAATAAGAAAAGAAAAAACTCGGTGTAACCCGGCTGACCCGACTGGTTGACCTAATGACCTGGTTGACCCGGCAAGACCCGGTTGCAACCCGTTAATTTTTGTTTGTTTTTTTAATAAAAC
>Ga0307517_10012136_pt1 | contig 11866 bp, 3 predicted proteins | sample 23_EM_MG_FD_194515 | JGI IMG/M metagenome (GOLD analysis project Ga0307517, IMG submission 194515) | Populus trichocarpa ectomycorrhiza microbial communities from riparian zone in the Pacific Northwest, United States - 23_EM | ecosystem: Host-associated > Plants > Roots > Unclassified | place... | reverse complement strand
ATGAATACCGTCAACATTGCATTATTGTTCCATAAAAAAAATCCATTTCAAAGCAGAAAAAAGGGAATCTATGACCTTGCGTGATCATAACCTCCGAGAATCAATGACGTCAACAGCCAGGGGGGGTTAATCCTACCGTTTGGTGGGGTAGAAGAGAAGCAAAAATGGAAAAAGAATTGTTTCGATATGTGATAGTGTGAAGCAGGACAAGAGGGTTTAAACCCTGGTTAAAGTTAACAAGTGAAACATGTAACAAAATAATTAGGATTCTGTACTGGCATTTGTAGAAAGCTGACAAGTTTTTTTTTTCCCTTTTTGGGTAAATGAAAACTGACAAGTTGTCTGCCAAAATCTAAACGCAAATAATTGAAGTAAAAAAAATAGAAAAGTCTTATTTAACCCCCATGTGAAACTTCAGAAGCTTGGTTTCTTTGCTAACAAGTTCATTAACAGGCCTGGTCATTGTTATGTTCCTTAACAGGAACAAGTTCATTCGAATTTCAGCAAATTTCCTGGTACACGCTGATAGGTATAGGTAAAACCAATATAGTAAACCCTTAATTAAACAGTGGATAATCAAAACATTAAATCAATAATACGTAAAAAAATAAAAAATAAAAAATCCTTGGTTTCTATCAATTACAATCCTGGATTATAAGTGCATGCATGAACTAACTTGAGTAAAGGTGATTACCGCAACAAAGTATCATCAACTCTCCCCAGTTTCTCCTGATGAAGGAGAAGTCAGAGAACAAGAAAGCTAGTATCCTTGGTCATCAAAGATTAGCGTATAAACAATCAGAATACAAGTAGAGGCTGAGAGAAAAGAGCTTGCTGTTTTCAAACTAGGCCAATTCCCGTGAAAGCCCGTGAATGAATTGATGATGACTGAAAAGGGTGAGCTGAAAGGGTTCCCCTTTGACTGAAAAAGGCCTAAAAGCAGCGAATGTTGCAATAATGGAACGAGTTTTTTAGCCTGTAATTTGAGAGCAGAGGACTTGCAAAGATTAGACATTTGGAAATCAGCATAGTAGTTTGGAAAACGCTACATGAATATGAATCTGTGCTTACGGATTCGCCAGACCATCTCGCTTCCCGCCCTTGTCCTAGGCAAGTCTCAACTTGCATGCTTATTATTTTTGTCTCTTAGACTTCGGTTGTCAACATTGGATTTTGATTCATGAATAAATAAATTATTTAGAGGTAAGGAAGGCACACAAGGCATTAAAACAAAAAGCCTAAAGGGGAAGGCAATTTCACCATAACTACAGACACTTTTTTCTATTCACCACATTAGTTAAATGACAATTTTGTTCATTCCAAAAAAATTCATATGCCTTTGTTTTAAGAGTATTTTTGTTTTTTAATACGGCGCATTGATCATTAAAATTTTGTTCGGATATAATTATATTTTACTTGTTTTTGTATAGTAAAATAATTTAATTATCTCCAAAATAAATAAAAAATTATAAACATGTTAGGGAGGGATAAATAAGTTTTTTTGTTTTTTAATATACACTAAATTGACAAGTATATCCTTAATACCAAAAAACTTTAACCATTGGGTCATGGGCCTTTAGATCTTTTTATGTTGGTATTTTGGTAATTATTGGGGTAATCAAGAGCATAAATATTTTTTTGTATTAATTAAATATTATTTAATTTTCAAAAATTGTTGGCATGTGTTGTGTAAGCGCCAGTGTGTGAGAGGAGCGCGCACAATTTAGACGATGTATGCAGCGCTTTCTAGTGACAAAAATGATATTTTACAATGTTGTTGGATGCGCCGCCGCATTCTCTTCCTCCTAGTGTGATACATGTCAATGACTGTTGGGCGGTTTCTCGTAGGCTGACCTTTTTTTCTTCTTCTTCTTTTTCTCTTAACCGAAAAATAAAGGTTGGTCCTTTTTGTTCTTGATATTTCAACTTTAGTCTTTATTCTTTTGATTTTTAACTTTTGTCATTGACTTTTTTGTTAAAGTTTTATTTATTTTCAATTTAATCCTCAATTCTAATTTAACATATATAATGTTTTTCAATATGGTCATTCTTTTTTTAATTTCTATTTTTTTTCTTTGCCACTTTCTCAAAGTTTTAGTGGTTTTCGATTTTATTATCTAATCTAAGTTTGTAGTGTTTTTTTTCTAATTAAGTTCTCATTCTTTTAATCTTTATTTTTCTTCATTATGTTAATATTTTTTCAATTAACCAACCAATCAAAAAAATATTTTCAATTTAATATAGCCCTCAAATTTATTTTTAATTTTTATTTTTACCCTCATTCTTTTAATTGCTATTTTTTTATTTGAGATCCTTTCATATAATTGATTTTTTTCTCAATTTTATTTTTCAGCATTTAATTTGTTGAGGATTGAACTTCTCAGTTTTTTCATCCATGGTGCTTCCGGTCTAATCACATGTCTCAAGTCATGGTCGAGTAAGTTGACCCGATTAATCCAGGTCAACTCTTATTTTATAAAAATATAAAAAATATATTATTTTGAATAAAAAAATAGAAAAAAGAAAAATATCAACGAGTTTTAACCGGGTTTTCCCAGAGATAACAAGGTTATAGGTTAACCCTGTTTTTTTATCGGAATATATCGGGTCAATTCTTCTTTATCTTTATGGAGACTCAACCCGACTTAAGCCCCAAATCACCTAGGTCACGGGTCAAACCACAGGGACGGGTTTTAAAAAAGTGATTTTTCATATTATTTCAATCTCATTATCTGGGTCATGGATTCTGCAGGTTAACCTGAGTTCGCTCACCTTTTATTACCTAAATTACATGTTTATCACGCAACCCCAAGTTTACTCGAGCATGTTTTTGTCTCTTTTTTATCCAATTACATACTTCTAGAGGTTTTTTCCTAAGTTATCGTGGTCATTTAAAAAAAATTATTTATTACCAATTTGTTTATCGTCTCGTTAAAATAAAATTGACTTATTTAACCCGATTGAGACTATAATACATGTCATTTTATTTTTTTATTTCTTTAAAATGTACAGGTGACACCTTAACATCGTTTTTATGCACACAAAAAAAGTGCAACCATAGGTAGTTTTTATCCAAGTTGAATTGTTATTTAGCTATGCAACTTTAATGGTATATTGAAAAGCAAGCTAGGTTCCCTTTAGATGGGCCACAGAAAAGGCTTGGAAATTACTAAGGATGATCTATAAATTTATGTGCATCCATATCCATTATTTATTAAGAAAACTAAATGAGATTAATATTTTACTGTGAAGATACTCGCATTTCAGGATTTGCATAGTAAAATGATTGTTTTGTCCTTCATAATAAAACTCATAAAACTTTCTTCAAAGGGAAAAATAATTTTTTTTACAAGACTTATTTGTCATTACTAAATTGAATGAGAGTAGAATGGTCTTTTAACATTTTTTTTGCACAATGTAATCTATAAAATACTCTTAAAAGTATAATTTGATTAACTATTGACTAGGGGCTTTTTCATATTTTTCACATTAAAAAAACATTAGAATGACTAAATTACTCTTAGAAGCAAAAAAAAACTATAACTTGCATCAATGGGCTTTTGGGTCTTTTCATCCTAATCTTTTTGCTATTTGAAGTGGGGTAATGGCAATCTAGTCTTTTAATAAAAAAAATAAAAGATAAATTGTTGACACGTGCAGCGCACACGCTAGTGAGTGGGAAGAGCCTGCACCCTTCAAGCGACATGTGCAGGCTCCTCCAACATCAAAACACCATCTTCTGCAAAGGCGTTGGGAGAGGTGAATCAAGATCTTCACGGTGGCAGAGTGCATGTTAGCAGCGTGGTTCCGATAGACTTTTTTCTTCTACCCCCTTTCTTCTCTTTTTTTTTGTTGGCAAAATACAAAAGTGTCTTATCATTTTATTTTTATATTCAATTTTGTTTTCATTCTTTTGTTTGCTATTTGTTTTGTTTTTATTTTATCTTTTTTTGATTAATTTTTTTCTTCAATTTAATCCCTCATCATTTAGTTTCATTTAATTTTTTTATCAAATTTTATCATCATTCTTTTAAATGCTATTTATTTCTTTTTTTATCCTTTTTTTATTGAATTTCATTTTCAATTTCATCCCTTAGCATTTGATTTTAATTTATTTTTATGTCAAATTTAGTTCCCTTTCTTTTTATTGCTATTTGTTTTGTTTGAAAAAAAAATTTGATTGATTTTTTTCTCGATTTCATCACTCAATATTTTGTGATTGAAAATTTTATTTCGTTATTTTTTAGGATTTATCTTCCATGGTGTTAGTCTCGGGCTTATGGCAAGGGTCACAAGTTTCAGATATTAACACGAGTTGACTTCTGTCTTTTTTTTAGTTTCTTTTAAATTTGATTTTTTTTAATCTCATCCTTCATCATTGGATTTATGGAGAATCGATCTTCACTTTTTTTTTCACTTTTCTATCTACAGGGTTATCTCAATCCTATGTCTATGGTTGTGGGGCTAACAAGTTATCTCGGGTTGACTCAGGTTTTTTTTCATTGCTTTTTTAGAATTTATTTTTTACAGTTCTGCCCTTCAACATTGGATTGTTTAATAATTGAATTTTATTATTTTATTTATTTTTTTTGATGAGTTTACCCTAGTATTACGACCAGGTTGCATATTTGGTATGCTAAACCAAATGGACTCGGGTCGGGTTTTTTTATTGTCAATTTTTTTATCAGCTTATTTATTATTGTTGTATTTTTTAATTTATATTATTATAATTATACGAGATTATTAATCTTAGTCAATTAAATGATCATTGTCTCAGTTTTTTTCTCTTCTTTGAAAACACTTACATCATTGTAGCTTAACAAAAATATCATCGAAGACAAAAATACAATGATATATTATTAATACTATGGTTCCCCATGGAAAATCAACATGACTTAACAAAGAAATTTATTAAAGACAATAATATAAGAATATGTTATTAATGCTAAAAATCCATGAAAATCATAACGAGAGGTATTAAAATACAAAACATTCTTACTAAATTTTCCTTTTTAGGCATTAAAATGTAAAAACAATCTTACTAAATTTCTCATGTATTATTTCTCCACAATCTCTTCTATCTTACTAAAATCATTAACTTCATAATTAATGTCGAGATTTCAACCATCTTTTTTGAGCAATAGCATGAATAGTTTAGGTTAAATTTCTTGGTTATGTTCATCATTGGTGACAAAGTCTGAAACAAACTTAAAAGAATTATGGGTCTTTTCATAGTTGATTAATAGGCTTCCAAGATTAAAAACAAAAAAACTTAGACAACAACCCACAACTTTCTACAAACAAGTTTTATGTATAATATATGGAATCTTCCAATGCTAGAATTAGCTCAAATGCAGGGAGAATGTTGCCTTAAAAGTTATGCATAGCAAACAATAAATGAAAATGATAAATGCAAGAGAATGTTCATCTTCTTGTGTGTTTGTGATTAAATAAGCTTTTAAGAAACTTACCTAATGATTCATGGATGCTTATATATCCATAATCACGTAAACTTATATGAAATGGGGTCAATAGATTGTGTAAACTTATATATTCATAATCTATTTTGCGTAATAAATTATGTAAAATAATAGTCGTTGTTATAGCGGATGGTTATACCTTCACACTGTTATGTAGGTCTCGTTAGCATTAAATACAAGCACGAGTTGACACCATAATTGGATTTGAGCATGTCACCATGAGATTAACTATGTAATTAAAGGAGGATAAGTTCTATGAAACCTAATCCTAGCCCCTAGTGGGCCAGGGTAACCCAAACACACCATTCTGGTTTGGGTTCGAGTTAGGGGGACTCGGGCTCAGACCCTCAATTGGCTCTAAGTGGTGGGTCCCCCATAGCCAACCCAAGCCCGAACCACTAGGGTGTGAGTTCGGTATAGCCTAATCCAAACCCACTACTTTGTTGGTTTGGGTTCGGGTTGGTGAGTTCTACAGGGTCAGCCCAAACCACTAATATGGTGGGCTCAGTCTAATTTAACCCAAACTCATCAATTTAGTGGTTTGAATTCGAGTTAATAGGTTTCAGGCTTAGGATAGTAGGTTACCCAGAATTATCCTAAGTTCAAATCACCAATATAACGGGCTTAAACTACCCTAACTTGAACTTACTAGTAAAAATGATTTAGATTTAAGCTTTCACATGCCATGTTTATCATTCGCATCTAGATTGGTGAATTCAAAATAGTTCACATCTCAAGTGCAATCTTTACTTCTCTTTAAATTTCATGGATAATTTTTTCTTGCAAGCTGAAGGACATGGATTATGTTTTTAAGAAAAAACAGCTACTTAAAAGCAAATATTACCTACAACATGACATATAAAACTAGCATTTTATCTCTAACAACACATTAACAAAATAACTAAAGGCATGAGGTTAGTTTAACTGTTTATATGATCAATAAACCAAGCTAATATATTATATTTGCTATTTATTAACAAATTTGTTTTGTGGCTCACTTGGCTAACGTAACACCACAATATTTTTTCTTATGCGACGAAAGTCATGTCGCTATCACATAACTTTTTTAAAAAAACAAAAAAAATAGATCAAGATAAAAAATAAAGGCATGACACATGAGCCTAAATACGGGTCATGTGCCTGGGTTGTTTTGTAACAATCCCATGACTTTTTTTAATTGGGTTTTTTTTTTAATTACATTATTTAATGCTGATTTTTTATTGAATTTTATCATTTATTATTGGTTTGATTGTGAATTAATTTTTTTTCTTTTTTTTTCAATTACATCATTTAATGCTGGGTTTTTATTGAATCTTATCATTCATTATTAGTTTGATTGTGAATCAGTATTCGTATTTTTTATCATATAATAAATTTTAAAAAATAATTTAACCCGGTAGATTCAGAAACCTAAATCACGAGTTTGACGAGTTGATTATGGTGAAACTTGCATGTTTTTTCCTTTGATTTTTATTTCTTTAGACATACCCAAACAACAAGGTCATGTCAGGAAAATTCCCACGCGATTTAACTTAAAACCTAGGGCAAGTAAAGAGTCGGATCAATATTTGTTTTGCTATTTGTTTTTGAAATTTTCATTTTTGTTTTTCAATTTAATCTTTTAATATTGGGGTTTTATCATCCAGTATTGAGTTAATTATAAATCGGTATTCGTATTTTTTATGATAAAATGAAATAAAAAATTAATTTAACCCAATAGATTTTATAACCCGGGTCACGGGTTTGATGGGTTGACTAGAGTGAACCTGTCATGTTTTTTTTTTCTTTAATTTTTTTTTCTTTTGACCTACCTAGTCGATAAAATCATGTCAAGACGATTTAATTTAAAATTAGGGTTAAATAAAGAATTAGGTTGAAATTTTGTAAATTTAAACTGTTATACCAATGTCCAGAAATTTTTGATAATTTAAATATTATTTCCTATGTTCTAAAATAAATGATTCATGCCGCAACAACCTAGTTCATTACTTAATGATACTTGTAGACGAGGGGAAACAAATTAAATCAGGGAGGACGACAGCCCCTCATCCTGTCATCCACCCTGTAGCCCCGCCACTGCTAAAAAGACTAATTTAAACGAAAAAAACAAATGCATAAACAGAGTCCTTCATACGTAATCATCTAACTTATTTTTGGAGATATAAACATTTGACTGTATCCAAACTCACCGCTTCCATTTTTTTACTCGATTATGAAAATTCAACGGTCAATTTCTATCTCTATCAACATCACTAACCAGACCGAAGACTCTCGCCCTTTTATTCCCCTGGACCACTTGGCCGAACCCAGAACCCGAGGCCCGGTTCTCCACAACAGCGTTCAAAGCCCGTTTCAAAATCCCAACATCCTCCTCTCCACCACTGCCATTATCCCACCTCATCACTACCACACTCTTGGTCCGGCCAGCCACCGTCATCATCTCGGCCCGCACCGCCCTGGCCCTCACAGACTTAATCGCTCGAGTCAAATCCATATGCAGACCCGGTCTATCTTCACAACAAACACTCACTTTTATCATCTTCTCTTCATGACCACAGCAACTCAGCGTAGCCTCGTCTACTTCTCCAGGATATGGCCAGTTCTCTTCGGGCTCTAATCCGCTGCTACAGTTATTACTATACTGCCGTGCCGACCCAGCTGCCTTCATTTTTAGGTCTCTCACGTGATGCACTACTTGAGCCAGCAACGAGGCCTTGTCTGTCTGCGTTTATACACGAGAAACAAATTAACGTAGTTATTATCATATCACAACAACGTCCTACAAATTTGTTTAAATTTAGGTCTTAAAGTATTAGAAAGAGGATTTTATACATATACATACATACATATATATATGTGCATGTATATGTATGTATGTAATATAACCTTGGTGGGGTTGGGAAGGAGAGTACGGAGGGTGGAGAGGTGGGCGTTGATACGTTGTCTGCGTCTCCTTTCTGTTTCTTTGTGGCTCTTGCATGATGACTCAGTTGATATTTTAGCTTCTGTTTTTGAAGCTGAGCTCAGGATTGATTCCCCACCGTCCATCATGTTGACTAAGCTTGGCTCTGGTATATGCCCATCTTGATTTAAATAGTAAAAGCTTTGAAAAGGATGCATCTCTTACGTTTTAGCTAGTATGTGTGAGTTAAACTGCTTGACGATACAAAAAGTAAGGTAAAGTAGTGTTTTTGCTGTGAAAATGAGGTTTCGATTAGCAAGAAATTCGAGAAGGTTTTTGGGTACGGGTAGAGCAGAGAGAGAGAGAGAGAAGTGTTTTATGGGTGCATAAAAGGAAGAGAAGAAGAGTGAAAGATAAATGAAAGTTGAAAGTTGAACTTTAGAAGGAGACTCGACTTTGGAGACTAAAAGAAGGAGAGAGAGAAGAGAAGACGGTACGTTTTTACAGCTGACTGTGAAGGAAGCGTTTAGAGGTGAATCGTCGTCATAGGAGGGTAGAAGTGTGTGACCGCATGCCTTACATGGCTCTCTGGGTTTGAGCGCGACCTTTTCATTTTACTTCAACTTTTAATTAGTGAGCGAGGGAAATGAAGTTTTATATTAAAATTGGATTTTCGATGATCAAGGGACCAATCATATATTAATTAAAAAAATTAAAATGAAAATTTTATTTGAAATTAAAAGTTTTTATATATTTTAACTGCCTTTTTTTTACTTTGGTTATTTGTATTTCAATTCAAACCTTTCTTTAAAAAAAAAAATTAATTGGATATTAATTTTGGGCAATTAAATAGAAGAAAAGTTGAGGATGAAAGTTAATTATTTTAAAATATATATATATGAGAGGGTGAATAAACAATGTTGAATAATAAAAATGTCACCCACCGTAACTTGTGTTTGTTTTCATGGTTAGCCGTGTGTTTTCAAAAAACTTATTATTTTTGTTTAATATTAATTTTTTTATGTTTTTTAATAATTTTAATGTGCTAATATTAAAAATAAATAAAAAATAATATATTTTAAATAAAAAAATATTTTAAAAAATAATGGATACTTCACTAACAAACAATACTTTACTATTTTGGTTATCAATTGGATATATTAGAAATCGCGCTCTTTTACTCTTTCATGGAAGTAGAATTCATGGTGAATTTTATGTTTAAAATACAATAATGAATACACTCTATAATTTCTTATCGATATTGTTGAAAATATTAAAGTTATAATAATCCATTTCTCGATTCTTTTTTTTTTCTCTCTCGTTCTTTGGTCAATACCATTGGATCAAAGCTTAAACCTCAATGTAACCGTACTCGGAACTTGGAATTTTCCACCTACCAAACTTTACGAAGTTCTTAGTTCTTCGTCGTGTTCTTTAAATTAACCTTTTCCACCTAAGCCCACCCAAATTGTACTTGACCTAGCATGCATACCTAACAATGCCCATATGAGAAAGTGGTCCACCGTTGCTAGTCACTAGCACAGTGATCATTCTTTCGTTTTCGCCTTTCTTTTCTTTACCTAAATAGCATCTTTCTTATCATAGGGTTGTATAAATTATTATTTTAAATATTTTTTATTTTTAAATATATTAATTGATAATATTAGCACATCAAAACAACATAAAAAAATTAAAGCAAAAAAATTCTTGATTTTTTTGCAAAAACACTTTGCAACCACAAAAAATAAGATCTAAGGCTTCGTTTATTTGCTGAATCATGAAAAATAAGTTGGAAAATAAATTTTTTATTTCTTATTTTTTTTTCAATTTTAGTAAAAGAATAAGGACTAAATTTAATAGAAAAAAATTAAAAGATGATGAAATTAAAGAAAAAAATTGTAATTTCATAAATGATATCAAATAATAAATAATAATCAAAAGAATAGAAACTAAATCTAACATATAATAAAGTTAAAAGAGGATGAGATTGAAAAAGAATTTGAATTTCATAAATTATTTTAAATAAAATAAATAACAATAAAAATACATGGATCAAATCTGATAGATAAAAAACTTCAATTAAGAAAATGAGAAGGAAAAAAAATAACAATTATAAGAATGAGGATCGAAGTTGATATAAAAATCAAATTCTAAGAGATAAAATTGAAAACAAATCAAAAAATCAAAACAAAATATATAATCAAAAAATTAATGATCAAATTTGATATAATCAACGAACAATAATATATTTTTAAATGTTTTGCAAATTTTAAAAAGTTTTTTTTTTGCTCAAAATAAAATAAAAGCACTTTCATAAAAACCAAGTAAGTTTTTATTTCATTAAAAAGTGTTTTTCATTGATGAATTTTTTCAATAGTAAACAAATACATAAAAATTTAAAAAGTAATTTATAAAAAATCATTTTCCATATAACAAATACAATCTAAATGAAATTACGAAAATCTAATTTAAAAATTAATTTTAAAAAATATTTAAATCATTAAATATCAAATCAACACCATGAGTTACTAAGTTAACAAAGATGAATTATTTTTATTAAAATAATATTTTGTATTTTAAAAAAAAAAACTAATTTGATCTAGTCAAGTATAACCAGATAAAATAAATTATTAAGAACTTCGATGGAAGCAATCTAAGTTTGGTTAGATAATATATTTTTTTATGTTGATTTAAAACTCAGTTGTTTCATTTTTCGAATAAACTAACCAAGCTGGACTAAATTTAACACTGTAGACTAAAGCATTCAAGGCTGGCGGGTTATGAGGGCGAAACGTGGCACATTCAAGGCCCAAGCATCTGCTGTATATACGTTAATCAATTTCAAGGCCCAAGCATCTGCTGTATATACGGCGGCGTCGACAGGCTTTTTTTTTTTTTTTTGAGCTTAAATTTGTAAGTGAATGAAAAGCGACAGTAGCGATAATGACCCGACAGCCTCTCTGGCACTTAAAAACTTTTCGTTCTCTTTCACACCCCCTCTGCATCAGCTCCTACCGGAGCTAACAACTCTGTTCACATTACCACGCTTTTGTGTAAATCTACATATTCCTCTACTGGTGCGCATCACTGTCATCATTGACTGTTTATTACACGTTTCCATTCCTATGATGTTTCTCTGTAAATACAACAACGAAAAAAACAATTATTAATTTGCAGGAAGATATTCACGATGGACTGTAATTTTGTGGCTGTGATTTTATTGAAAGTTTTTTAATTTCTTTTTTATTTTCGTATTCGACCACATGCAGAACTACCTTTAAAGAGGCAATTTATCTCCATGCACCATCCTTTGAGTTGCGTTTGCATGGTATTTTAATATATATATATAAAAAAATAGATACAGAAAAATACAATGTCTTTGATTCCAAGAAATAAATATAAAAATATAAAATAAATTTATATTTTAAATAGTTTTAGAGTGAATTTATGTATTTTTAAAGTTGAAATTACAATAAGATATGCA
>Ga0307517_10012135_pt1 | contig 11867 bp, 19 predicted proteins | sample 23_EM_MG_FD_194515 | JGI IMG/M metagenome (GOLD analysis project Ga0307517, IMG submission 194515) | Populus trichocarpa ectomycorrhiza microbial communities from riparian zone in the Pacific Northwest, United States - 23_EM | ecosystem: Host-associated > Plants > Roots > Unclassified | place... | reverse complement strand
CCCTTCTTCAACACCTGGGACGGAGAAGGCAAGAGGAGTTCAGAGAAAACAGGAAAGAGGCACCGCCAAAAAATCAGCAACTGATAGTAATTAGCACCACGAAAGAAAATCAGATGTTAGATAGATTTGGAAGATAAAAAGTCAATCTCCATTGTTTACTTCTTCTCCTTCGTCGCATCTTGTTCATCAACGGTGGGGATAATCCAGGGCTCGGGGGTAACGAATTGCTCTGTGGGCACACCGAGTTCGAAAAGAGTGGCAACGGCCTTGGAGAAGCTAAAGCGAAACGAGATCGGTTAAGTCAACGAAACGACAAAAACCAGGATTTTGGAAGAAAGGACGAACTCTTTGAACCACAAATCTTGGTTATCAGCATAACTCTTGGCATGTTTCTTGAAGGACTTGTCAGTGACGAGAACGTAGTCGGTGCTAAGAAAATAAACAACAATAGCATCAGATATTGAGCAAATACACAAGTCGATGGCAGGCGTAAAACTCACGGCAACATCATCAAAGTCTTAGTCTTCTTGTCCTCGAGTTGCTTAGGTCCATCCCAACGCTTCCATGCCCATTTCTCGTCAAACAAGAGTTTGAAGAAGTCGTTGGTCAAAGTCGTAGGTGAGAAGGTCCAGGGGCCGTCGAATCCGGAGCGGTCCTTATGGGCGCGGCCAAGAGCATGTGCACCGGAGAGAGCAACAATATCCTGGTCATTGAAGCTAATTACACAGATAGTCAGTTAACAGATACCATACCTTCATTGCAAAGGAGGAACAAACCCCATGCGGTAGAAGATATTCCTAAGATGGTCAGCACCTTGTGTAGCATCCGGGAGACGGCCATCTGGGGTTGCCTGAGCAGCGAATCCGTCAATGCGTCCTGGGCGCCAGGGGATGTGAGGTCCAGCCATTTCCTGAGAATGTAACGTGGTGAGTCAGGAGGCCAAAGACTGATTGACTAAGCATCAAGACCGCACCTGAATAGCAGCAACACCAGCGAGAGTCCAGAGGTCACCGTAGCTAATCCATGGGAATTGTTGTTTAACTTTCTCCATGAGGTCACGAGCGAGGTTCAGACCGTTGTTGGCGCCATGGCCAGCCTCTGACTCAAAGCGCATTGTAGCGTAGTTGCTGGGGTGTGGGTCAGCCTATTGGAAAGACTGACGAGCCTGTGGGAAGGCATTACGAACCTGCCACCAGTCTTCGTATCCTTGTCGTAAGTTCCGGAAGCGTGCCAGGCGAGGCGAAGGAGAACAGGTCCATAAGACCCATCTGACGAGGAAAGAAACGACATCCGTCAACACGAGGTAAAACACGAATAATGGTGGTTGGTTGCCTACCATCGTATTCGCCAGCTTCGTCTATGACTTTGGCAATCGCGTTATAGACCTGAAATCACGTCGAATAAGACCATGAAACAATGAAAGAGAAACAACCTTCAAAGTCAACCCACCTTGGTGTAATCATCCTTGGTGGGGACAAAGTTGGCCGCGACCTTCGCAGCCTGAGCACCCGACCTAATGGCAGTTCCAGCCTCCTTGCCACTTTCGGTATTGTAGAAGTAGTATGCAAGACCACCAGCCGCAGCCACCCCAAGGCCAAGATACAGAGCAGTGTTCGATGACTTGGCCCCGGGGGCAGGCGGGGGAGTCGAGAAGTTGCGGCTGAAAGACGCGCGTAACTGGGCCTTGGGCAACTGCTGGGCCCCACGACGTAGCAGCAGAGGGTTGGCCCGTGCGCTGCGCAGAGAGGTGCGGATTACGCTGAAGGACATGGTTTTGAAGAGAGAACGTAGTGTGACTCGTCAGCAAAAAAGTAGAAGTACACACAGTGAAACAGTGATACCTCCGGCCACCTCCGTCCTTCTTGACCGTTGGAACGAAACATCATGCATTCATGCTCGGCGACAATAACCCGCAAGTTACTCCTTTTCAACATGGAAATTTACTCAGAAAAAAAAGATAATCCAGACGTTGTCGACATCCTCCAGTTCCCAGCAAACCAGATGATTAGAGAAGTGAACTTTCCCCCGCATTTGTGCTAGGCCGTTTGAACTGGCCAATCACAGCAAAGGATTTACACATCATGCATCATGGCCTGGGGAAGAGTTTCGGCTGTTATCGTCCAATAATGTCCAGCAAGGTTGAAACTCGGGTAGGGTAAGGCCGCATTCAAGCCGGGAATGAGCAAGCACAGTACAGTGGTGGGGGGGAAGAAAGAATCGCCCCAGTATGCACCATCTTACTTTATACCGACAACTCGTCTCGAAATACTCACAAGGCTGTTCAAAAGATGCAACTCAATGGACCACCTGACTTACTCGTCCTTGATGTTCTAATGTAGGTCAGCCGCGCAAATGCATTTCATTTCTTCACATGGTCGCTGCGCAATGACAGCACGCATAAGAATTTACCCTTTGAACAACCCTCCCATGGTGGTCAGGGTAAATCTCATCGGCATTTACAGTTTGGATTGTTGTCTGCTAGACGTGACAAGCCTGTGTGTGAGGAACAGCTTGATGTCCTCGGCTAGAAAACTTGTGAGCCGTGCTCCAACGAGAACAAAAAAACAAATAATCACTTACCAACTTCCTTAGGTTTCTCTTGAACGACCTGTATACAATCAAAAGTTAAGCCACACCCCTCGCTAATCGGGAACAGAAACCTCTACCAAATGACTGGCGTCAGGGATCAGAACATTGGAGCTATTCTTACGCCTTCTCCACACAGTCAATGTGGCGACCTGGGGCCCACCAACCCTGTCGAATGGATGATTAGTAAAAGAATTCGCATTCCACCACTATAAAACGACTCACAACCCGCTGGCGTCCTCACGACCCCCCATAATCCACCTCAACGCGACCTTGTCATCAAGCGTCGGGAGCAGCTCCCATCCTTCATTCATACTGCGAAGTTCAGTAAATTCGCTTGCTTCCCAAGCGGGATTACACTTCAAATAAACTTGGCCTGTTTTTTTGTCGTCGTACAACCCATAATCGACGTATGCATCCAAGACTGCTGGGTCGAACTTCTGGAAAATCGGAGCCTTCAAAAAACCCTTCTTCGCTTCTGCCCTGAGGGTAATAGGATGTCCGTTAATTCTCGAGAAACTATTCTGAGGGTTCCGACTGACTTGGATGGCCATGATGACCTTCGCTTGATACTGCTCATAAAGATGTCAGGTCTACGCTGTGACCCGTTTTGGGAAACTGGGAGGAGGGTCGTCTCCATAAGGATGAGGGAATTGAATAGTTTGGGATAACTAATTCCTGCCAACGCACTGAACAAGTAAATTATCTTAGGGGTAAGTTGAAACGCGGTGAAAGAGCTAACGCTGCGTCTCCTCCGAAAGAATGGCCAATTGAGATAATATGACGGTCACTGAAACCATTCTTCACCCTTAGAGTTGTGGTGGTGTCCGAAAGACGAGGCAACTGGAATGGTAGGTCTTTCCCCAATGCATCGTGTGCTTCTGGGAGATGATAGATGACGAAGTTGCCAATGTCGCGCGCATAGTCAGATCTGTCGGCTACACATGGTGTCAACGACGATATTCAGATTAAGCAACCAGACAAAATAAGGACTGACAGAGCTTTGGAATGTGCAGGCCATTGAGGAGTGCTGCATCACCGTGATCTATAGCTTCAATGGACCATATTTCATCAATACGAATCTGGGATGAAGAATTCTCCGTCATTTCGATCAGGTGTCCGATAGTAGGTTCCCAAATCTACCATAATAAAAATCCATGAGTTTGAATTTCAAATAAGAACGAACGAAACACACTTCTTTATGGAACCCGTTGGGATGTGTAACAATCAAAGTAATCCCTTTCGGCCCTTGAATACCTTCATCTGACACACTGCTATTCCTCCTAATTCTCAATAGAGTGCCCCAGATAGCTTCCTCTGCGACTCTAATATTCGCCTTCGGGTCTGGGAATACCTTCTCGGTCTCCCTTTTCTCCCAAAACATATGCTCCATCGTCCCCCTCGACCACTTTTCCCTTTCCTGCCTCGCCGACTTTCCTTGGAATGCATCCAACTGGGGAATCTCGACCCGATCAGGAGGAGACCCAGAACGCGGGAAGGCTGCTGGGATTATGTGAACTGAAAGTGTATGGGTTGAAGTGAAAGCACATCTTCGGGAGAGGGATTCTGGTAGAGGTGTGGGTAATGGAACGAGTTTTGGAGGTGGGAGAAGCGGGGCAAGACGCCGACGTGGATTGACCGTGCGTTCACCCTTGAGTGATCCCAAAGGCGGAGGAAAGTGCGGCTTTCCGGATAGTTCGTCCATTATCTCCCTACAAACTGGGGTGGGTCAAACAGGTGACCCTTTGGACAAGTAGGTGGTTCTGTGAGACTTTAAGCTTGAAGCTCGACAGGTTGACCAGTGACCTCATCATTGGCAGAAGGATACTAGTACAGATTAGGCATGGTTAAGAACACTGGGGGGGGTTTTCACCCAAGCTCGAGGCCCGACTAGTAGTAGTAGGACATAAAAATGGACATCCGCATCCCACGGGTTGTCATTTTCGGCGCGAAGACCGTAGAAAAACTTGAGGTGTATGTAGGTTTACCAGCCAGCATCAGAGAAGTGGGTGAGAAACGACATCAATATCCATGTTCAGCAGTTAGGCGGGCCAGGAAGTAAGCTGCACGAATTTCAACCATATCGATGATAGAAACTTTATTTTGATATGGCTGTGACGAGAAGTTGCCAAACTCCTTGGGTTTGCGGCGAAATCCCACCTTTGTCCAGGGTTTGGTGGCGGAAACGATGGGGGACGGTAAGCAACCTAGTGTTCGCGGCATGATGGGATGACACGTGACGAAATGCGAATTAGAACCGTGTGATGCGTGGTGTGAACACATCGCCGGTCCTTGGCCGGTCCACCAATGGATGGGACAGAAAAAAAAGATAATCCAGGCGTTGTCTAGGACATCCTCCAGTTTGTTTCTAGCCCCGGCAAACTAGATGATTAGAAAGTGAACTTCGCCTCCCCGCATTTGTACTGCATAGGCTGTTTGAACTGGCCAATCACAGCGGGCGATTCAATGTGTCCAGTAAGGTTGAAACTGGAGTAATAAGGCCACAATCCAGCCCGGAAGTAAAACGAGAGGGAGGAAAAAAGAATCCCCCTTTATGTCTTATTACTGACGACTCATCTTGAAATACTCATATGCATAAGAGTTTTTTGCGACCTTCCCAAGGTGTACGCCGCGTGAACTCGGTGTTGCTGTGGGGCAATTCATCATGTGATGTCTGATTAAAGTGTTGGCTTAGGCGCTGCTTGTCTCCAATACCAGTTCGCCAAGAACCCTTCAAGGTGTTGTCGCGACTCTTGAATGCGGCGTTGGCTCGACTTCCAAGTTTACCTTGCATCTTCCCTTGGACGATTTTTTGTGGTCCCCCTGAAGGTCAGGGTAAATTTCATCGGCATTTTAAAGTTTAGATTGTTCCCTGCTAGACGTGACGAGCCTACGAGTGAGAAACAGCTTGATATCCTCGGCTGAAAAAATTAGGTCAGGACTTCTTCGATGAGAATTTAAAAAAAAAGCAAAAGATCACTTACCAACCTCCTTGGGTTTCTCTTGAACGACCTTTGTACAACACAATCAAAAAAAAATAAGCCACAATCTTTGCTAGTCATGAACGAAAACATCTACCAAATGACCAGCGCCAGGAATCAGAACATTAGAGTTATTTTTAGGCCTTCTCCACACAGTCAATGTGGCGACCTTGGGCCTACCAACCCTGTCAAAGGAATGGATTTATTAATCATAGAATCCTCGATTCACAACGGAATTTTTTTTTTTTTTTTAGAAAATGACTTACAAATCGCTAGCATCCTCACGACCTCCCATAATCCACCTCAACGCGACCTTGTCGTCAAGCGTTGGGAGCAACTCCCATCCTTCATTCATAGTGCGAAACTCGGTATATTCGCTCGCCTCCCAAGCGGGATTACACTTCAAATGTGCTTCGCCTGTTTTTTTGTCCTCGTACAACCCATACTCAACGTATGCATCCAAGACTGCTGGGTCGAACTTCTGGAACATAGGAGCCTTTAAAAAAGCTTTCTTTGCTTCTGCTCTGAGAATAATAAAATGTTCGTCAATTGTCGAGGAACCATTTCGAGAATTAAGACAGACTTGGATGGCCAGGAGGGTCGTCGCCCGATAGTGCTCATAAAGATGGCAGGTTTACGCTTTGACCCGCTGATGGAAACTGGGTAGAGGGTCGTCTCCATAAGGATAAGAGAATTGAATAGCCTGGGATAACTAATTCCAGCTAACGCACTGAACAAGTAAATTATCTGCGTAAGAAATATGGTGAAAGAGGCTTACGTCGCGTCTCCTCCGAGAGAATGGCCCATTGCGATAACATGACGGTCACTGAAACCATTCTTCACCCTTAAAGTTGTGGTGGTGTCTGAAAGACGAGGCAGGTGGAACGGAAGGTCTTTCCCTAATGCATCGCGTGCTTCTGGAAGATGATAGATGACGAAGTTGGCAATGTCGCGTCCATAGTCAGATCTGTCGGCTACACATGACATCAGCGACGATATTCAAGAAAAGAAGAAAAAAAATAGGACTGACGAAGCTTTGGAATATGCACACCATTGAGGAGGGCTGCATCACCGTGGTTTACAGCTTCGATTGACCATATTTCGTCAATACGAATCTGGGATGAAGAATTCTCCGTCATTTCAATCAGATGTCTGAAAGCAGGTTCCCAAATCTACCAAAATCAAAATCAATACGTTTGAATTTCAAACAAGAACGAACGGAACACACTTCTTTGTGGAACCCAATAGGATGTGTGGCAATCAAAGTAATCCCTTTCGGACCTTGAATATCTTCATCTGACACACTCTTGTTCCTCCTAATTCTCAATAGAGTCCCCCAGATACCTTCCTCAGCGACTCTAATATTCACCTTCGGGTCGGGGAACACCTTCTCCGCCTCCCTTTTCTCCCAGAACATACGCTCCATCGTCTCTTTCAACCATTTTTTCCTCTCCTCTTTCGCCGACTTTCCCTGGAATGCATCCAACCCAGGAATCTCGACCCGATCAGGAGGAGACCCAGCACGTGGGTAAGCTGCTGGAATTATGTGAACTGAAAGCGTATGGGTGGAGGTGAAAGCACATTTTCTGGAGAGGGATTCTGGCAGAGGTGTGGGTAATGGAAATAGTTTTGGAGGTGGGAGAAGCGGGGCAAGACGCCGACGCGGGTTGACTGTGCGTTCACCCTTGAGTGGTCCCAAAGGCGGAGGAAAGTGCGGCTTTCCGGATAATTCGTCCATTTTCTCCCCACAAACTGAGGTGGGTCAAACGGGTGACTTTTTGGACGAGTAGGTGGTTCTGCGGGGCCTTGAAGCTTGGCCGATCGCCAGTGACCAGTGACCTCTCTGCGTGGAGTTGACGGATGAGGCAAGGGCACAGAGTAGGACCAATAGGTCGATAAATTCATCGTCAAGAACCGGGTATTTTTCACCCGACCTCGAGTTGGCATCAATCATCCAGTAACACGTGCGATATAATGGCCATCCGCATACCACGGGTTTCAACTTTTTATCTTCACCTTGGTTGAGAGACGGCATCACATCAACTGAATGCCCAGTGGTTTGGGGGGCCGGGATGCATGCCCAAATCTCAGTCATTCAGCAATTCAGGAGAAGTTGCTGAATTCCGGCGGCAGGAACGAGTGCAGTATTATAAGTGGAAGAACTCGGATTGGACGGTATTTTCTTCTAGGTCGAGTTTTGACCAATTAATCTCCATACAAATGGGAAAGGAAAAAAACCCCTAACCCGACGCCCCGCCCAACTTCCAGCCTGAAACGTGGATACGTTAACTTGATGGCATCTCATTTTCACTCACTCCCCTTGACATTGATAGCGGAAGTTCTTGGAGAAGAACCATGTTCTGCCAACATGGTTTGAACGTATATGCCGCAGTGGAGCGATTGATCGCTCTTACTCCCCACACGGCCCGAGCGCCTCCTTTGACAATCGGTTACTGGTCGATCGTCCCGTTGGCGTCTTTACTTACCAGAGTATGTTACTCTGCGCCTCTTTCAATGCATTCTGGGCCATTGATCTCCATATTAATAACTCTCCTGCAATTAGATTGCATCTCAGCTTCTCAGCCTCAACACTCCCCAGAGTACCGGTGTTTGATCTGCAGTTCGCACCTTTTGTTCACCTCCCTTATTGCTACCGTGGGTGCACATTAAGCTTCAGCCGTCTTCGATATTTTGTCGCTGAAATTGAAAACCATGCACAAATAATCCATCTCTAATATCTATACGCCGTGCGATAGACCGAGTTCCTTCGGTCACTGTAATATTATTTGTTCAAGAGGTCGAAAAAATAAACTAAACGCTCGGATTCGAACTCAACTTGAATCAAAACTGGAGGATATCTCGATATTGGTCTCGTGTCTGGTGTCCGGATTCCAATATTTCGGGGAAAATGTGTTTTTTTTTTCCGTGCTCAAATTAAGCAGCTAAATGAGATCTACTACGTACATTTATTTATTCAAACACGAGTAATGCAACCTAGTGAGCCGACATTTTTGAGGGACACTTTGAGGGGCTGAACAATTCTCCGTTATGTGCCAATATGTATTTAATGCATAACTTTATTTTGAAAGCCACTTTCACATCCTAAAAGACTTAGAAGATTAGGAATATATCTTGTCAAAATTTTATGTCTGAATTAGTGGTCGCGTTTCCGTTATTGAGGGCAAAGAAGTGTGGTGATGCCGTCCATGGCAGCACATGGCAAAATATGTCCCCCCCCACATCAAGCAATGGCCGTTTTCCTGGGCGTGAATGGCAGAGATAGGCATTATTTATGAGGGGTTAGAGGGGATAGAAACCAAAATTTCACTACAAGACTCTAAATATGACTCCGGACAACAGACACCGGACTCCGGAAATTCCAAGCCCGCGAAATGCGTGTGGTGCCTGTTTTATATCTTGCAATGTATATACACATCTACCTCGCTCTCCATACAGCGCCATGCCCGCGTCTCCTTTTCCCGGTCCCAAAGACTGGAAGAGAAAGGCTAGCAACAATTCGCCTCTTCGGGGGTTATCTCCAGATGCTTCACCGAATCACTTGCCCAATCAATCAATCAAGACCACGATATGAATAGGTTCTGAACTCGGTTACCACGTCCTTGTCAAACCCGTATGCTAAACAGTAAAAGCGTTGAATACTTAAGCGGCTTAGATTTATTTACAACTCCGTTTTTCTTTTGGCGACTCAACACCTTCCAGAGGTCCAGTATGCTCACTCGGGAATCTTTCGTCACCTTTGGTGTTGGCCTAGTGGCCATCGTCGCTATGCGCCTGATTGCAGCACGTCTCAGGAGGCCAAAATATCTCCCTGGTCCTCCGCGGTTACCATTAGTTGGTAACCTCTTCCAGATGCCAGAGTCAGAGGCCTGGGTGACCTACAGGAAGTGGGCGGAGACATACGGTGCGCATTAACACCGTTTCGAATTCATGGCTTTCTAACCTTTCTTGAATAAGGGGACGCTACGTACCTAGAAATTTTGGGTAGTCCTCTTGTAATCCTGAACAACTACAATGCTTGCGTCGAGATCCTTGAGAAGAGATCTGATATTTACTCAGATCGTCCAGTGGGTATTATGGCCAATATTATGTGCGTTTTTCTACGGAGAATATCACCCCTTTACTGGAATTCACGCCTTACCTTCTTATTCAAGGATGGGATGGAGCCAGGCAGTCGTTATGGCTCCCTACAACGACCGCTGGCGCAGATTCCGCCGAATCTGTGCGCAGTCCATGAGGAAGGATGCTGTGAAAAATTTCCACCCTATCCAAGAGAGAGAGGTAGGACGTTACCTCGGTACCCTGTTGAAAGATCCGGATCACTATATGCAGAACTTCCGATTGTAAGTTTCCTAATTCAGTTGCAGATGCATTCACCTTACCCGGTGCAGAACCGCTGGTCGGAGTCTACTACGCAATATTTATGGTATTGAAGTCACTGGTGGCGCGAATGATTCGGTCAGCTGCGCTTCCATTGTCTATTCAACAAGGTTCCATCGAACTCATGGTCTTCGATACATCAGATAATTGCTACTGCCGAGGAGGCGATGGCGATTGGGGTATTTGCAGCGCAGCCAGGAAACTTTTTGGTTGACTTCTTCCCAGCCAGTAAAGAATCTCTTTTCGGACGCTGAAAACTTGGCTGAATCATTTCTCAGTGCGTTATATTCCGGGGTGGTTCCCAGGAGCCGGATGGAAGGCGTTCGCTCGCAAAGGACGCAAGCTCGCCTACGAAATGGTTAACGTCCCGTATGACATGACGGTGAAGGCCATGGTGAGTTCTCTAAGCCGAAAATCATATACCCCTTCCACTGAAACGTCGGTTAGAAATCGGGAGATTATGAATCATCTTTCACGTCACTTAATTTGGAGAAAAAGGAAGACGAGGATATTGTTAAATGGTGTTCTGGAAGTATGCTTTCTGGTACGAGGATTTTGTCACTCACTATAAAAACTTGTTTGATTCTCAAATCGTTTCTAGCTGGAACGGATACAGTAAGCGAATTTTCGTTCTTCCTTGTTCAATACTAACAAAGTTTTTGAAGAGTGTTGCATCAGTTCATGCGTTTATTCTTGCAATGCTTCTGCATCCCGAGATTCAGAAGAAGTGTCAAGCTGAGATCGACGCGGTCTGTAATAACGAACGTCTGCCGGATGTTGCAGATCGGGACCAACTCCCTTACTTGAATGCAACCATGAAGGAACTTATGAGATGGCAGCCGGTTTCGCCGTTGGGTATGTTCCAGATTTCCACCTTCATCTCTTGATTTCTGACGTTCCCCCGTCCCCAGCTCTCCCTCACCGAGTGATCAAAGACGATGTTTATAATGGTGAAATTGTCTAGCTCATTCTCCCACCACTTGTTACTTACATTGTATGACCCTTCAGGATGCCTTATTCCAGCAGGAACAGTTGTAATGGGAAACACATGGTACGACCTATCTTTCAGTCTGAGCAAGTAGAACTCCTTCTAATATCTACCCAGGGCCGTCACGAGAGATCCCAACCTCTTCGAGGACCCAGAGAGATTCAACCCAGACCGTTATCTTCCAATGTTTGACAAGAGCATCCCTCATGATCCTGCGAAACTCCCTCTCGACCCCGAAGCGTTCGCATTTGGGTACGGCCGTCGGTGAGCACATCTCCCCCACGGTCCCCCAGTTTCTTTTCTGATAGAGCATCCAAGTATTTGCGCTGGTATGCATTACGCAGACTCCATGTTACTCATTTCGATGGCTCGCATCATTTCGACGTTCGATATCCGGCCTGCTAAGGATAAGAATGGAAAGGATATCATTCCACCTCTGCAATTCAACTCGTCCATCGTCCGGTAAGCTCTGTTTGGAACTTGCTTTTTGCTTGGAGGGGTCTAAATGGAATAACATTCTTCCAGCGAAACCCTCGACTTCAAGGCTTCTATCACACCCCGATCTGAGGCTGCGAAGGCCCTGATATTGGCGGCCTCTACTTGAAATTAATTTCAAGATGGCCTCATGTGTGCACTCTCCATCTCACGCTGACTCCAAGTTTGGGCCATAACTTAAGTTGGAAATTTTCACAGCTCGAACCCATTTTCTAATAGATACATTAAAATTGTAAACTATATGTTAAGGAACGATACAAACTAGCATAAGGATGATCATGAACCGCATCAGTGATATGCCCCACCATTAAAAACCTTATAAGACCAGGATTGTCGTCCAGATCTGGTTTGTGTTGCCCCCATTACACTTCCAATTTTGCACCTGATTGGAGTTCATCTGGGAGCCATTTGTGAGATCA
>Ga0307517_10012134_pt1 | contig 11867 bp, 13 predicted proteins | sample 23_EM_MG_FD_194515 | JGI IMG/M metagenome (GOLD analysis project Ga0307517, IMG submission 194515) | Populus trichocarpa ectomycorrhiza microbial communities from riparian zone in the Pacific Northwest, United States - 23_EM | ecosystem: Host-associated > Plants > Roots > Unclassified | place... | reverse complement strand
TTATTGCCGTTTTCGATGAAGATGGCACGCGTGACGCCGCGGTCACGAATTTGGATCTTCCGCGCCCAACCTTCCGTGCGCGAGATCTCCACAACCAGCCAACGTAGGCTGATAAAATAAAGTGTTCTGAATTTATATGAATGGGTATGTTTGCGCCCCAGCAATAATTTTTTTAAAAGATGAATTATTGGGATGATCACCTTTGGCAGGGATATTTTGGCACAATGCTCGTTTACGAGAGATTTACACAGGTTATCTCAGATCTGAGGGTGCATAAAAGTACCTTTAAGTATGATAATGTGCGCCCCATGAATATTTAGATAGAAAAGCACCAGTAAACCAGTTATCTTGCTAGTGTTTGGAGGCATCACCACCTGTACCCCAATGTAAGTATGTTTGCGTCGTCTTTTGGCCAAATTTGGGCCAAATTTTGGATGGGGCGCATATTTTTATGTAAATGGCTACACTTATACAAGCTTAACGCAGAGAAATACCCTTGATACCGATGACAAATGAGTAAACAAGCAAATGGACCCTACCAAAAGGTGCCCAACCCAATAATTCACCATTTTAAAAATTTATTGCTGGGGCGCAAACCTACCCATTCATATGAATTCAGAACACTTTACCTTGTCTGCCTACGTTGGCTGGTTGTGGAGATCTCGCGCACGGAAGGTTGGGCGCAGAAGATTCAAATTCGTGACCGCGACGTCACGCGTGCCATCTTCATCGAAAACAGCAATAACTTACAGTGTTTTGACATTTTATTAATATCTGTTTTGGTATGTCGACCATTTACTTTTTTATTCGTTTTCTATTCTTGTGGAGTGTACCGTCCCGTAAAGACGAAGTTACTGTTGATTGATAACCGCCACGCTGAGACTCCGGGCCCATGCACCATCCACATTTGTCTACTCAGCAGTGTGGTGAGGAATTGCCATTCTCACTCTTTATCTCACTTCTGCTGATTCTGACGCCCCATTTTACCTTCCTATTCCAGATTTGAAACCTAAACAAGATGATCCTTCCTGCAAAACTCCCCATTACCCACCAATCGAGTGGTTTGATAATGACGAATTCCCTCCATGAGTCCGAAATTACTCCTAAATGAATGTGTGCGATCACTATGTGTCAAGAGCCTGATGGAAGGCTGCTTTCAGAAATGACTAATGATGGTTTCACTTCCAGCCTAGCGAATTATGGAACAGCCGCGAATGTAGACGCCTGTAAACCACCAACTGGAGCAACGCGATGGACAGCTGTGTTATTATTCTTCCTGCTGGCAGGCGTTAACTCGTCCCATCTTGGTCTGATTTAGTCTAGTGCACAGATCAGATAACCTTCTGCCGTAGGACTTACCTCTCACGGTCAGGGGATGTCAGCATTGGTTTTGGTCAAAAGGGCACCCTTCCCGAGGTGTGCTAATTTGTTAATTGTGGACCAGAGGGACGGAAGATAGATACGTGTTAAACGGCTCCTCCACGCTTGAATAACTTTCCTGTAATCCAATCGCCACTCCCATTCATCACCAGTCTATGAGTGCTTTTCCACAATGTCGCCCAGACACACATCTAACACTCTCGCTCTGGAGAATCCGTCAGAATCTGGGAAGGAAGATATTCCTGGTGGGCTTTGTTCCTGGGGATCTACGACGGTGCTCATATGCTCTATCAGTTCCGGATGAAGGAGATGCAACCTCGTACCTACTGAGCCCTAACATCCACGGTACCCTCGGTCGGCTTTTTTTTTTGCCTCGATGTTCAACGCAATACTCATATTTTACTAATTAGCTCCGGACACAGGAGCAGGGGTTCAATTTCGCGCGAGTACCCACGACGTGCTCTTGCTGGGTGGCATTTTCGTCGTGCTGGTGTTGCCTTGGATATTCCTCACTATAGTTTGGGCCCGTGGGGGCGTACAGATGCACAACAACGGCGCAGAGCTTGTAATATACCACCCTCAAATTAATAGCTTCGTTACAACGCTCCTCGGCAACATCGTTGGTGTATTCGTCAGCATCCTCTTTTCTCTCACTGTTGTTCGTTTTGCCCAAGAATGGGTCACGAATAGCGACCATGTTACAGTCTTCGACGTTTCATTGCTATCGGCCTTTAGGCACCAGAACTGGCCCTGGTGCATAAAAGACTACAAACATCTGCTTGTCCGAAACAGGTGGCTGCCTGTGACCCTGACAGGCGCTTGCTTAGCTGCTTTTGCACTTGTCCCAGCAGGCACGACGAGTCTCATAACCCCGGTCCCATTCTATAGAACTACGCCTCTCACAGGAATCGAGCTCGACATCTCGTCAAACGCTGCCGATTGCGTCAACTGGTTCGAGGAAAATGGGGTCCCAGATTGTGACTCGACGGTGAGCAGATTGCCACAGAATAATGAACGCCTCACTGACTACATATCATTATCAGCCGTATAATTGCGTTGCGGGGGGGCAAATGATCGACATCCTGGAATCCGGTCGCAATAATGTCAGTCAGAAACTTAAATCGCCGATGATTGACTTCTTCTGATGGATATCCCTCAATCCCTTCGTAGATGATTTCTACGATTTCAAACGACTCGGAAAGTCTCGATTTAGGTCAACTTGGTGCAAATTCTTCTCACCATTTTTTAGGACCCGTGCGCGGTATCTTGCCAATCGATCCCAACGGCCTTGATGCCTTTAACACACTCGATGTCTCTCCACTCCATGATGCACAAACAAGGGCGGTGATACTTTCATACAACTACACCCTCGACCACCAAGGCCTCGCCAGTAACGTCAGCTGTATTTATGACACGCAGAGCCCTATCAGATTTTCGCCAATTCCTGCCAATACCCTTCTGGTGGGGGTTAATGGCACTTGTGATGGACTAGCTCACGTCTTCGTAAACGGAGATCCTAGCCCAACGTCCAACAGCAACAATACCCTCACGTTCTGGGCATGCAAGTCCATCCCGACTGCAGGAGAACGCCCATTTTATTACATCTATCTACGCGGACGCGTGGAATATGCGGCGACGATTGGCAACATCACTTGCACTGTTTCCCCGACACAACCCGCCATATTCCCGGTGATGTATCAGTCTAAAACAGGGATTTTCTTAACAAAGGAACTAATTGGAACCTCCGAGCCCGGGAAAATCACTTCCTTATTCATCGCGAGGGCGTTAATAGGGCTGAGGAGCGTGGTATTGCAAAGTCAGAGTCTCCAGAGCAACCAGGTGGCCGAATCCGTCGTGACCCTTGGAGGGCAGGCTTTACGGTTACCGCCGTTCCAAAAAAACGAGGCTTATCTTCCATTATACGCAGCAATGATACAAGGTATCCTGGTGAACCAGGTGTGACCTAAGAGTAAATTTTCACTTCTTTTACTCATGGTCGTTCCGCAGGTTACATACACTCGGTTCTTATATGCGACGATCACCAACCCGGCGCCGCCTCCATCTTGTATGCGCACAGTGAGCGGGACATTGAGCGCCGAGGTTATGGGTTGGGTCGCGAAGCCGGTGCATATCGGGTTCTTGTTGCCAATGACTATCCTCAACGTCGTTGCCTTGGTCGTCATCCTTAAAGCAATGTCCCGGTCGAAAGGAGGCTGCTACGAATTTGACCCTACCGATCCCAGACAACTTGTCTTGGCTGTCCCTAGTATAGCAGAGGGCGACCTTAGTGGATGGACAGATGGTGTGTCGTATCGTCCCAGAAAGGTGCGTGAATGCCACCTATGATACTGGTGCTGGGCGCTTATCCTTAATATTTACTACTGGTCTCAGTGGTTAACGGAAAAAAATTCTCCATGAACGCAACGTCAAACCAGGACTGCGATGTGTCCTCCACCTCTCATGTTCTATCTCTCCAGACATAAATGTAATCTAGTGAAGTGTAGCTTACCGCTTATCCACTCTGGAAATTTCAGCTCTAGGACTACGAAGTATTTCACTACCACGACTTGCCAATTTTCCCCTCTTTCCGTTCCTTGCTCTCTAAATAGTGTTGTTAACTCGATCGCTACGAATTAGTTCACTAGCACGATGTGCCAACTTCTCTTTCCGTTCCTTCCCCACTCTGAATAGTGTTATGGACTCGCCCTCAGTATCCTCCCACCGTGGTTGCAGCTTTCAGGTTGATCTTTGAAATCGTTCGTCTCCATTGCATGCCGAGCTAAAATTTTGTCCTGTCTATATATGTGCTGAATTGGGTCAGTATTGAATCATGGAACCACTACCGTCGAGTGTTCGCTTCGGTGGCGGTTGCTGTTAACGAGAAACAATTACCGATCTGCCGTTATGCTCTCGTTGTCTGGAATGGCAGAGTTTAGTGTGCCGCATCACGACCTCCAGTTTGCTCACTTGAAATGTGGACACTGTTTATGCGGACGGAAATGGGTTCCAAATTCTGTCCATATTTGATCCTATGTGGACGGAAACCCAAAATTTTGAAATTTGACCGGATGTTCGATCCTAAAATCGTACATTTGTATCTCTGAAAAGCTTAAGAGAAATTTTTTGTGAGTAATCAATTTTCTACCCCATCACCAGAGCCTCAAGCAAAGTTGTAAAAACCGCTCGTCCGACATTCAATAAACTGCATCAGGAATAATACTTATAAGGCAGGCAACCCAGAAAATCAGCATCACTGGAACCGAACTTGGTTTGGGTGCTTATCAACCGCTAGCCGATGGAGGGGTGGTAGAACCACCTCTGGGGAACCTGGAGGGAAACCCCCGAAGAGGGGTCCCGACGATGGGAGAAACGGACAAGAGGGTGGATTGGTGTCTACGAACAACAGGGAAACGTGTCTAAGTCTCGTTCGAACTCCGATGGCTGACTCAGCCAGCACAGCCACACCGATGCTAGGAATCTTTGAGGAATCTAGATGAGCGAGCTTTGGAGTCTGGATTGGCTTTGGACAAGCAGCCGTAAGACGTATGTATTTTATTTTTTTGGTGTGCTTTCACCGAAACTGAATGCCTGATCCCTTATGCGGATGTAACGCGATCCCAAATATTTTTGATCGGCTATGCGGACGGAAGGACCTCTAAAATGGTAGGTCGGATCCCTATGCGGACATGGTGAAAAATCAGTGACCTGCTTTCATGATCACTGGCAGTGCCAGTCAACCAGTCACGTGATGTATCATCATGTGATGCACGAATCTGTTAGTTGGAATTTTGATCCGCAAAACCTCGTCTCCTTCGTCAGCTTTCTTCGCTTTGTCTTCAGGTGCGTTTCCTTTTCTCGTCGTGGTTTCTCTTAGTACGTTATTGGTTGGCTTATTGACGTGAAACAACGCACAGGAACCCTCAGATTTGATATACCACGCGTCTCTTATGCTCTATTCGAACCACGGAACAACAAGACGCCGAGAAACAAGAAAATGGCATTTACTAGAAGGTATATTCAAGTCCTTATGTACACCATTCTTCTTCTCTTCGTCCTACACGACTCTCAGATATCGCACTTGTGTTCTCAATACAGAACAGTACGTCTTGGTTTGACTGGTCCTAGTCCATCATGATGTAGCTGAGCAGCTAAAGGACGAACAGGGTAACTCAGTGAGGTATTTTTCAACGGGGTCGAGGTAGGTACTTTTGACTAATTATTCCATCTGAGGTGGTCCGCAAATGCAGACTAATGTATCGTTTCGTGGCACAGGCAGATGAGAAATCAACATATCGGTGATGCGCTCTGCCGAGTAACGCCATTCTTCGGGGGTTAGCCAGTCAGGCTTTAATATGTGAGTTGTGTTCCACGGCTAGTCGATGAAGCTCTTCTCGACACAGGATTTTATCCAGGAATTGATTCACCTCCAAGATCCACCCCTTCGTATGATCTCCCGCTGGATCGGTTAGAATCGCTTAGAGGACTTGAAGCATCGGCGTAATCCCACTTCTCTCACAAACTAGGCTAATCTCAGCAGTGTCTTCGCCTCCTACTAAGGCGATACCATTATCCCTCTAGATGAAATGTCCAATAGGACCTTTGAGCTCGACCATATCGCGTATGACAAGCTCCGAGAAACCAATTCTCATGCGCCTTCCTTGGGGAAATTCAGCGCTTGGATAATGGATTCTTGTCGTCGTCAGTCAATGATCCCACAGCACGTGAAGTTGATACTTAAACGTACTTGATTAGCAATCTTTCAGCGTCTCTTTTTGAGAGTGGACTGTACGCTCTTGGTACCAAGGATCTCACTTCTCTCTTTGTAGGCAAACTTCCTTCGCAGGGGAACCCACACATGCTGGCCTGAAGGTAATCTTAAATCCTGCTCAACGTCAGAACTGCAAGGCCTTTCCGTCCTTGGACACATTTTTAGTCATCGAAAGCGCGACTATCTTCCACTTCGGATGGAGCAAGAACACGGACGATTCTTCATTTTCGCCTTTCTTACTAATACTCTGGGTACCGACGTGGAAATCAGTGGGCTGTTTCCTAACGTCTGAGCTATGAATTGCCATAATGTCCTCTGTCACCTCTTCTAGCCGCCACTGTTCTATACCTGAGGAGGAGACGGTGAAAAATTCCAAGGGAGAGAACCATATCTTTCCGCGCACGGCAAACCAGGCCTGTTCTTTCGCTTCTGACGACTCCAGCTCTGCGATGCTTATTTTATGATCAATCTTCGTGGTGGCTTCGGCTCGTTTGAATATCTCAACCTTGGAGTTCGACAGTGTCGTTGGATCCGTAGAAAGGTTTGGTTTTTTTGAGTCCAGAATTTTAACCTCTGCATCTAACCGCCTGGTTGTGTTCCTGCCACTCGTTGCTGGCTAGCTTGTGTCTTGACGTGAATTTTTTGACAAGGAAACCTGCTTGTGGGATGCTCGAAGCGAACCTTTTCCGTCGTCCAGTTGGTGGACATACACGCGGGACCACTGATCTCTAGCTTTCAGCGCTCCTGCCAGTTCCACAGTGTGGAATTCAAGATATATTACGCACCGGTTATTCATCGATTTTCATACCAATCGCGTTCTAGTACATGAGGCAAGCGATTCGTTCATGCACCGCAGCATAATCCCCTAACTCGCGTGCGATATAGAGAATTATGTCGATGGCGAACGACCAGAATCACCAACAGGAACGAGTTGCTGTCATCTGAGGAGATTTAGATCCGGGTGACACGGCGTGCACCGCCTGCATAAGCATAGCCTTTTAACCTGTACGTTGCGTTTAGTGCGAACTTGGTGGCGTCAATGATGTCGCCGTGATCTGGAGAGGCTATAGCCCTGTTCGCATTGAGGTCGCGGATGATGCATCTATCAATATTCCTCTGGGGTCAAAAACTGCACCTCCGCCGTTATCTTGTAACTGGCGACTTTGTCTATCATTGGAGAAGGCTGAGAGAGAAACGATGGCCAATGGAAAGGCGGCGCCACAGAGTTCGAGATACGTACATGAAAAAATGTTGCGGGGTTCAGAACTTGACTAATGTCGAAGATGCACTTGTGGTGGTATGAACTGAATATCTGTACAACTACAAAATGCCTTATTACTCCCGATCGCGAGACGTCACTGGCACATAAAAAGCAATTGAAGGGTCTTGACAAAACGGGCAAGGAGCCCGACATGTGTTCGTTAATAGGTCGGCTGACACTGTTCGGCCAATATGTATTCCTAATTTCAACGAACTACCAAGGTAGATGCATTGACGAGGACGATAGGTGGTACAAGATAACAAATCGACAGGTATAGAAGGATAAAAAGGAATACATCTAGGTATATGTACAAGTTCATAGATGAGTATCATAGAGATAAGCGCGGGGCGTGATGACCGACGAGATCGGGAGGCGAGAAAACGAGATTGCAAAAAAAGAAAAGTAGAGAGCGAGTCAAGATGACCGGGAATAACCGTCGTATATCTACATGAAAAAGGGGTTTTGAGGGAAAACAAGAAAACAGAACCGAAAATTACCCTAAAGGCTGGGGCCTGGTCGTCTTCATCTCCCAAACCCCACGCGCACTCCTCACCAACCCTTCAAATACACACTTATCGCCCAAAAAGTCCACTCGCAAGACCCCAGCCGCACGCAGCCGCGCATTGGCGCCTACCCGGGCATTAAACGCGTTTGTGAGATGGGTGCGATCCGTCTCGTTGAGCTCTTCATTGAAGAAATCTTTATCCTGAATTTGCATGTGGAGCTGGGCATGGATCTGTTGGAAGATGTCGTTGACGGTAACACCGTTCGGATGATATTGCTGGACATCGATATACCAGGGCAACCGAGGATGCGAGATTCGTAAGAGTGACGAACTGGGTTGGCAAACGAGCTGTGCTAGATCGATACCGTTGTGGGGTCGGTTGAGGGTGACGAAGCGGATGTGCTCTGGTAGGAATGTGGGGTGTCGCAGGTCAAAGTAGATTGGAGGAGCTTGAGGCTCCCAAACGAGGAGTGGGTGGAGGTGTCTGCGGACAGGATCGGCGAATTCTGTATGGCGGGAGCGTTAAGAAAAGAAAAATGAAGGGAAAGGAGAATACGTACCTTGAACATCGGACCTGCTTCGTCCAACGCGAGGGAGATAAGCCGTGAAAGCGGCAATTCCATCTCTTGGAGTGTAATCTGGCCGCCAATCCCGTGGACGTCTTGCTAAATTGAGAATATTGTACGACTCGCGGCCATATGCTGGGGTATTGAGATATCCCCAGGAGACTGAGCGTTGGAGAGGGACGCGAGCAAACGAGTTGGATCGTCGCAAGTTCTGATCATCCCAAGTCGGCTGCCCATCCCAACCTTGCCCACCACCCCAATTTTGCTCTCCGTAGGAGTGCCTCTTCTTCTTTTTCTTCCTTTGCTGCTGCACGTTATCCACCCCAAACCATCCCGAAGTGATTGGCTGCGCACTCGAAGAGTCGTACGGAGTTGTCGGTGGGTTCGGGCCAAAGTATGGTGTCTGTGGTTGGGGACCGTAACCCGCGAAACCAGGATAGCCACTTGGGGTCTGAGGTGCGTGCGAAGCAGGCGGCGAGATACCTCCCCATGTACCCGCAGGAGTTGTAGGAGCCCATGGCGAAGCGGGTGTTTGACCCCACGCAGGCGGTTGCTGAGCTGGCGGCCAGGCAGGTGTCCCAGAAGGCACATATTGACCGTACGTCCAACTCTGGGCGCTATTTGGCGGTTCGGCGGAGGAAGGCGTCCATGGGCTCAGTGGTTGTTGAGTAGGGTACGGTGTGCTGTACATGGGTCAGCGATGCTTCGTCGGGGAACGAAAACAGATCGAGAACGCTGCCGACTCACCCATGGCGACGGGCCCCTGGGAAAGCACCAAAAAAGCCTGGCTCACCCCCATCCGCTGCTCCCTGAGGTGGTGGATAAAATGGTGGGTTGTGATCAACTAACGGCGGCATGTCAGGATACATCGCATGAAATCGTGGAGGGCAGAAGAGAAGAACTGATTGAGGGGGAAATCTAGGAGGAGATGGGTTCCGGCGATGCTAGGTCGATAATAAGGAGTCAGAAAGTCTCCATGAGCACAGCTCTGGTGTAGAACAAGCGCCAAACAAGGGATTCAAAAACACATCAGAACATTGAAACACGAGGCGCGGTTGGCGTTATCTAATCTAATCACCGCGAAGCTATATCAACACTCTACAACAGCCTTACAACAGCCTTATTTCCCTCGGCGGCGTTCTTCTCCGGAGAAATTTGCTGGAGCCTCGCGGAAGTCAAAATTCACCGTTGCTAATTACGGCTGGTTTGTGCAAATTAGCTGTGCAAATTAGCTCAATTGTAAGTGAATTAAGAAGGTTGGTGGAAGGCTCTCGGGAAAGGATCACAACTATTCTTTGAGGCTCGAGCTCTCTAAAATTCAAGGGTCGTGGAACCCCATAGGGGCAGGCTAGGAGGCAAAATGAGACCAAATGAAAAAGGTTGATTGCCGGACCTGGATGATACCAACTGGTACCAAGATGAGGTTCGCGGCCGCCTCCAAGGCTACTTGGTGAGGAACGTGCTCGAGGCGAAATATTCTGTTCAATGGGTATCGGTCTAAGCCTTTTTAATAATGTGGGCAAGGTTTGTACAGACACACAAATACTAGTGCAGGTGGCGGCTCTCTAACATAACACGAAAGTCTTCCCTCGGCAGCTGTGGTGGAGGCGGTGGTGGTAGCATTATCATCGTCTCTCACCGATTTTGAAAAGGCTGCGTGGTCGGCAATGTTGTTTGAATACTTTCAGATTCCGAAGGCATCACTGGTCGGATATCATAATTAACCAAAAAATGGAAGAAATAAAAGGAATGGATCGCACTTGCTACCTTTTACTGATGCATGTTGGCACCTCTTTTTGACTACCCCCAATAGAATATATCTTATTCGTGTGATCAACCATAGGCGCTGATAAATGACCTGAGATGGCAAGTACGATCAACCTCCTTTGTTTTCCGGAGAATGTACCTCTCGTTCCGCTGGACATCTTCACCTTTGACATCGGTTCCTACCTAGTGATCTTGGTTGGGTCCTTACCTAATGTCTTCCTCTCCGGGGACACATTCGCCTTACTTGTTGAGGTTAGGATCAGCCAGACGTGCTACGCGCAGAGAATTTTACTGGGTTCAAGCAACCTTCAATTCAGGTACTTCATCCTCAGTTGGTCGTACGCATCAACTTTTATTCCGGTCACCAGTCATCGCAGTTCATAACATAAAAAGGACAAGATACGGGAGACCTCGATGGCCGTTATCTTGGTTTAGAGTACGTACTCGAGTAACCTTTCCCACTTCTGTTACCCATTAGACGTAGATTAGCGACTGCTCTAGGTATCACGTTCGAAACCACTTGCTCGGATTTGATACCCGAAGGTCTCTCTTCTACCTCGTTGGCGGCATCCTCTCATTTCGCCGGCTAATTATGTAGTGCAACTCTTTCTGCATCCATTCAATCACGAGGACTCTAACGAATCTCTCAGTCCCGTGGACGTGAGGAGCAGTTCATCTCCTCTGACACCAGCTCTTTCGCGGAGTGATTAGAGAAACTTCATAGAGTCCCAGAATTTGGGAAATTTCTCGAAGGTGGTGGTGGCGATTGGAAGGGGAGAAGATGATCTCTCCGTCGAGGGATGTGTATTATTGGGTTTTAAATATATTATTATCGATTGATTTTTGTTCCGTCAAAGCCAGCTCCCTGAGGGCAACATGTCAACTCGTTCGAACTTGCAGTGCATCCTTCCTCATTCCATGTATCTCTCGGGTCAACTGACGCTCCACACAACTAGAGAAGATTATGACGCTCTCCTACTGCGGCGTCCATCGAACCTCCCAGGTAGGAAGATTAAGGTCCAACGAATCGTCGAGATCCAGACTTACAAATCCCGCCCAGCATTGATTCCTTCACATACAGAAAGACAGGGCAACGAAAATGTTTGTATGTGGTCGGGATACATAGTAGGTTTACTGGTGATAATGTGTGATCTTAGTCTGGTGATTGCTCCGTCCGGGAGTTATTTAGGTATTTCCCTAATTGGTATCTACGGGAGGGAGATACCCACCGCGATTTCCTGGAGAACCTTGCGTGAAGCCAGCGTCGTGGGTTGCATGCGTTGTTAGATTCAGAAGCATATGAACCTTGAAGGCTATGTTGTTAAAGTTACCGAATCCAAATATAGACGTTGTCCTTGATATCTGCGAAATAGTATTTCTATTTCGAAGGACTGAAAAAGAAAGGATTTCAGGAAAGAAGAAAGATGAAGCTGTTAGCACAGTCTTTTTTCCTCGCCAAGTAAACAAAATGTCCAAGTTTTATCCTTGAGGTCACTTAGCTTGAGGGCCATTGCCTTGCATGGCATTTACGAGTCCAATTATTTTGTTATCATGAAAGCCTGCTAAGTCTTATGAGTTCAAAAATGTGTTACCTTAGATAAGATAACAGCGTGATAAGAA
>Ga0307517_10012133_pt1 | contig 11867 bp, 8 predicted proteins | sample 23_EM_MG_FD_194515 | JGI IMG/M metagenome (GOLD analysis project Ga0307517, IMG submission 194515) | Populus trichocarpa ectomycorrhiza microbial communities from riparian zone in the Pacific Northwest, United States - 23_EM | ecosystem: Host-associated > Plants > Roots > Unclassified | place... | reverse complement strand
CAGCACCTAAGGATACGTCCTCCTCGCTGCTAGAAGAACTAGCTGCAACCGTCTTCTGACGACGTGCTGTAGATTTCATTCTACGCATCTACACACATGTATACGAATAATTAACTTCGATTATTTTAAAAAAAAATTCGACAGAGTCTCCCCTGTACTGGGGGGTCCCAAGTTGTCGACAAAATCATATTACACTTCCAATTTTATTTCACATCCCGATCCAATCATCCTGGATCTCAACCCAACTCATCATCATCAACACAACATTTTATTCAATAACATCATATAGAATTACAACTATGAACATTCATTGTTAAATTGGTACTTAGAGTTACAAACATTAGATTAAAGTCATACATTCAAATTTACGGATTAATATTACATTTTTAACATAAATTCAACAATAACAATTATAGCAATACAAACAATAATATCCTAAATTAAGATAAACTAATTAAATGCAATTCTATATATATAAATTAACATTTTTAACACAAATCAACAATAACAATTATATTTATAAACTAACATTTTTAACATAAATTCAACAATAACAATTATAGCAATACAAACAATAATATCCTAAAAATTCCGTCGGTAATTCCGTTGCTTTTCTCCGGTTTTCTGGTAGTGTTTACGCATACAAAATCTCAAATTAGCGTATGACTAGATTGACCAATTAGATTTTTGACGGAATCTTATACAATTATTGAACTCATTGATTCTCATCTTAGAATTACACAATTAGATTTGACCAAGCAGAATTATCGATCCCGACTGTTCAAAGTCATCCTGTTGAAGCCATTTACTAATTATGGAATTGGGTTCAAGGGAAAGTTCTATGTTTTGAGTTCACGAGGAACTCTCACAATTATTGAACCCATTGATTCTCATCTCAGAATTACAGCTTCGGGTTCTTTATGCTCATCATTGCATTTTAGGGAATGTTTGCTGGAATCGGACGGAGAGATTTTGCCAAGTTTTCTTATTTTCTAGAAAATGCAGTTCTAAAATCTTTGATGGCGTAGAGGTTTACCGAATGATCTTGGTAAACTAAATTGGATTAAAATGAAGAATCTTGCTGACAGAACATTGTTTATGGGCACTAATTGCAGCATGTCTATATCGGCAAGCAAAATTGGATACAGTATAATTGATTTTGGTTGGTGGATACATCACGTGGAACGATTGACGAGGTATAATTTGTCCTTCCCAATAATCCCTGTGAATATCAAATTCGAGAGGAGAATAAAGAAAACCTTATTAAAAACTCACAATCACTCTGTTATAGACATGTCACATCACTAAAAAGAATTTATCAAGATAATTCTAACACTACTGCAAAATGTTACACGATAACGTCGAAAGATTTAACATGTACCATTAAAACAAATAACATCTTATCTTATGCTTATATTGAATCAATTAATTTAATTTAATTCAAAAACAATATTTAAAAAAAAACTAAATTTAATATAATTTAACGAAATAACCCTAGTCATTTTAAAAATCAATGAAAAATCATATAGAAAGCAAATAAAAAATAATAATGGAGCCCAATCTCCAATTAAATAAATGTTAAATGATGAAACCAAAAAAACACAAGCTTAAAAAAAAGAGGAAAAACAAACTAAGTAAACCCTAGCGAATCTCCTAAACCTAGGTTAATCTCCAAACTCGAAACCCGTGAAACCCTAGACCGCGCTCAATCAAGAAGCTCAATTTTCAACCAATTTAATATTGAAGGATGCATCCAAAGAAAAAATATCAATTTTAAAAAAATCAAAGTAAAAAGTAGCAATAAAAAAATAAGGGTTAAAACCTAATAGAAAAAAAAACTGAAGGTGGATGAAATCATAAAAAAAAAATTAATATTTTTCTCAAATAAAACAAATAGCAATTAAACGAATAAAGATCAATTCTGACATATAAAAAATTAAAGGATAAAATTAAAAAAAATCTAATTTTATAAATTATTTCAAATAAAACAAATAGTAATCAAAAGAATAATGACAAAATGTGAAGAAAAAACAAATTGAATGGTTGCTCTGGAAATTTGAAAGGTCGGTCATAAAATTAAGGAGAAGAAAGAAAATAAGGGAAAAAAGGAAAGGTCATTGGCACTAAACCGGTGGTCAGCAACCCACATGCATCGCCTAGGGATGAAGAGGTCACTGAGATGATTGGACGTCATCCTAGAAGCCATCGTTTGGTCGTCAAACACCTCCTTACACACCGCTAGAATGACACAGCCACAACTCACGTGCTCATGCATGCAATGCACATGTCAGTCACTTTTTTAAAATACCAAATTGTCGATTAGTCTATTTGATTATAATAAAAAAAACCAAAATAAAAATACAAAAAAGCCCTTGGATGTGAGTTAAAGAAATATTGCTTTTAAGGATAATTTAGTCATTTGGCTATGTTTTAAAAAAAATGAAAATACAAAAAGGCCCTAGATGGTAGTTTCTTTTTTATTTTTTACTTTTAAAGGTAATGTGCTTTAAAAATGTTAAAATATCGATTTGTATATATATATATATGATAATAACTAATAAACCCTTCTCAAAAGACCGTATTATTTCCTATATGCAGTTCATTATGTTTTTTAAAATAAAAAATTATCATTACACCAAGTAATGCATCTTGATCTAAAAGACTCAGTCATGTTAGTTTTTGTTTTTTTAATTACTAACATGGTTGAAAAAACCTTCTTTCTAGCACCACAAATCCACGTACAGGCCATACAAACCGTACAAAAATAAAAATAACCTCACAAGGAGTAAGAAAATCCGATAAATAGTAAAATAAAACTAAAATACATTAGGTTTATACTTTATAGTACTAGATCCAGAATAATTAAAAAAATATATGATAAGTAACAAAAAGTGTTGTTGCTAGTAATAAATCATCTATAGCTCATAAAAAGGATAGTTCTTGTGAGAGAAAGAAAGGGAGGAAAACAAAGATGATAAAAGGATAATCTTTATTTATATATATATATATATATATATATATAGTTAATAACGATATTTTAGTATTTAATTATTATTATTTAAGAAAATTCTAATGATACAAAAACAAGTATACATATGAAGGATGAATGGAATAAAAAATTAACTATATATGTAAGTCATGAACTCTATCAAAAAAATTTATTCTATCAAAATGTTCTTTTTATCAAGTTTAATTTTGTTAAGTTCCTCGTCATTAATTCTAGAAAAATTTGGATACCTTTAAATATTGTTTTATTTTATTTAAGCATAATAAAGAATAATGATATGTTATATTTTATCACTAGTGATTAATGTTATAGATAATTTGGCTAAGAAAACAATTAATTTTGCAAAGAAATTATTGAGTGGAAAAGAACAACGAACTAATTGCATGAAATATGTGTATATATTTAACAGTATTTTCTTTTTCTAACTGTGTTGCACAGGATCAAAACAGTAACATAAAATTACATGAAATATGTGTAATATTTCACAGCACTCCAAGGTTTATTCATCCTTGTCAAAGCTGATTTTTAAAATAAATGAAATGACATTATTAATATTACTCTCATATATATTTCACATCGCATTTTCTCTCCCCATCTTTGACTTCTCTTCTCTGTCTCCGGATCTATCTTTCATACATAAAATTAAAAAGAAAAACCCTAAACACAAAGCAATATTTGAAGACAAATTCAAAGAAAGATTTACCTTACATGTCACATTCTCTCATCTCCTTTCTCACACACTCTCTCTTGTTGTTGGCATTGATTTCTTTGAGGAACTTAACAATAAAAGGCAAGTTTGAATTGTTTTCATCAATAAACGAGATTTCAAAAATGTTAGTGCGTTAAATTATTAGAATATAGGTTTTGTTTCCTCGTTTTTTTTAAAAAAACTTAACATTATTAGTAGTTAAAAATTGAAAATGGGAACCCTGAATTTACGATACCCTAAAAAATTATAGATTTTACTTTATTTTTTATATGGAATCGATAATTTTCATTCTCTTGCACACATTATTTATAATGGGAAATCTGTAAGTTGAACTTAAACGAAAAAAAAAAACTCAAATTTAAAAAGTAGAGTTATTAGTTTAAAAAACCCTAATTTTTATATTATTATTCAATTTATGTGTAATCATTATGTAACTTGTACCAATCATGCAAGAATCAAAATGCTAGATATATTTGCGCATCATGAGAGTTCATCATATGTCGACATATATTGGGGCTTTGAATATGTTTTACATAAACATACTATTCATATGCAAGCAAGTCTTTGATATGGACTTGTATGGCATTCGCATCAAGGTTGATAGAGAAAACAAAATATATGATGATGTTTCGACCTTAACGGTATTAAGTATGCATGAAGGTGAAGTGAACGCGCATTTATATATTGATGTTGATCCAGTTATTGATCCTGTAACAATAAAAATATGCCAATGCGTTATTCAAGTAATTTTAAAGATGACAAGCCACCAGGAACCAAATATTTTGCTGCCCATGATCTTGAAGTTGAAAAGTTGATATTGTATTTTGATGATATTAGTCCTGATAATGATGAAATGGGTTCTGAAATACGTGTTGATATTGATGTTGATAGTGATGATAGTAGTAATGGTAATGTTAAATATTCTAGTAGTGATCCTAATGTTGGTTATAAAATGGGGTCTGAAATAGGTGTTGATAATGATATTTGTGGTGATGCTAGAGTTAAGATGGATTATGATAATGAACTAGATGATTATTATATCTTTTTTAATGAGGACGTTTGTTTAATTTTGTAATGAGGTTAAAGATGAGTGGATTGATAGTTTACAAGTTAATTTTTCTACTAGTTGGACATTGAATGGTGCTTCTAGTTCTGATAATGACTAGAAGATGAGTAGTGACGAAGATGATGTTGATGTAGAAGTTAAAGAATAATCTAGTGATAAGGATAATGAGGATGAAAATGGTAATGAGAGGAAAACGAAAAAGAAGAAGATGAATGTGGATCCAATTGTTGATTTTAGATGTAAAAGGTTTAAATTTATAGTTGATGTATCAATAAAGTTTGAAGAATGTTAAATTTTTTCAGAGATGTATTGTGAGAGTATGAGGTTAAACATGGATATCATGTTAAAAGATATATTAATCAAAAAGTTAAGGTTGGTGACATATGTATGGGTGATGGTTATGATTAACGTATATATGATTCCCTTGTTCTTGGTAGTCAAATATTTATGATAAAGTCATCGAGGGACAAACACACTTGCATTTGACCTACAAATATAAAAGTTGTAACTTCAACATAGATAACAAAGATATTGCTACCAATAATTAGTGTTGACCCATCTATCTCCAATGAATCACTTTCGATGATTTTGGATGATAAATTTGGTCTTAAGTCATACCATATCCAATTATAGAAAGCTAGGATAAAGGTTAAAGAATTTGAGGAAGGAACTCATAATGAGTCTTTTAAAACACTCCACAAATATATCTAGCTATTGAAGCAAAGATCTTATGTATATTTAGGGTTTGACCCTAATTATAATTCAAATGTGCATTCACCATTATCAGATCCAAAATTGAGCACATAACCGGCATGTAGGTCAAGGCACTCTTAGGACTGCCTTGCTTATAGCAAGCCTCAGACCTGAACATAATTCTATCCAAAACTAAAATAGACACTGATATAATAATCAACCATCCTTCTGAAATACTAGATCATAAACACATATATATATGTCATCTCAAAAGAATAATCTGAAAACTATTATAATTGTGGAGCTCAAGCTATGCACAATATAACAATTCATATATATACAATATAGGTAACAAAATGAGAAAGCCCGCATGAAAAAGAAGTGTTAGGCATACCAACTTAAAGTATAAACAAGAACTCCTTCTTAATAAATAGTATTGGATCAACTAATACACATTATAGATCTGAAAAGATTAAAAAGATAAGTTTCCCACAACTTAGTGAATAAATGATACCAAACATACAAGTAAGAGACCGAGTTATAACAAGATTTATTCATTAAGTCCATACATGACAAAAATATAACTAATAAAACCACTCACACGTAAGCATAATTCAAGTTATGTCACTCTTTAAGTGTACTATAAGTAAAATCAGATATAAATATAAGAGTACTACACGTCATAAAATCAGATATAAGAATGGTAGAGCATCATAACATATATGTGCAATGGTCATTTTCACAGGCTAGTGTCACCCCCGACTAGCTATGGTAATCAAATTTTATTATATGGATATAGGCTAACATTGTCTTGTTTGTTAGCGTAGGTATTCTAACTTGTATAACTCTATAATCCATATCAAGGACCAAAATGATTGTTTTTGGAATTTAGAGGTAAAATCCTAATTTTCCAAAATTCAAGGACCAAAATGAAATTACATCATCTTCAACCTCTAAACATATTTTCCAGGATTTTAACATGATTTTTTTCTATATAATTCTTCAATAATCCCATATTTTCTTTCTCATATCCAAATTCCTTAAGTTTTGCTCTAATCATACCAACATATATTAAATATCAAAATCACACACTAATTATTCATAATCTACCTCAATCCATGTTTATATGCATATATTACTACCCACACACAAATTAATTCAATAATCCCTTACTTATCAACTAATCTCATATAAACCCTAATATTTTCAATAACTATATGTTAAGAAAAGAAACTCATAACTATGTTATAAAACACTTAGGAAAGAAATAAAGAAAACTTAGAAGATATATATTTTATGGTTGATAGCTAGTCTGGGTTATAAGAGAAAGTTGCAAAAATAAAAATGAAGAAAAAGAAGCTCCCGGTCAAATAAGAAGAAAATAAAACAATGAAAAGGTGGGAGAGGTGGCTAGATACACATATGTATATCAAGACTTGGGCACAACTTATGGGTTATAAAAAATATGAACCAAACATAGAAAAAAATAAATTACATGGGATAAGACTTTAAGAAGTTTATGAGCCTCACACCCTTGAAAGTTTCAACACGTGTATATTTGTTTGAAAATGATGAAGGAAGGCTTTGTTTCTGAATGTAGGCTATTCATTGAAATTGATGGTTGTCATCTCAAAGGTTCATATAGAGGTGTATTGTTGGGTGCGGTTGGTTTGGATGAAAATAATGGACTATCATGTTACATATGTTATTGTTAAGTATGAAAACAATGAAACATAGTGGTGGTTTTTATATGCTTAATTGTATGAATCCATAAAACAAGGTATATATCAGAGACCATTTTGCATAATGTCTAAGAGGAAAAAGGTTAATTTAATCATCATAATTTAATTATATTATAAATTCTATCTTTTCTAAACTTGCATTTAATTTGGAATTATACTATCTAACTATCATAATTTAATTTCCATAGTTTACCTAAAGTTTTTGTTGAGGTATTCCCATAGGCAACACATAGGCATTATTTGAGGCATATTTATGCCAATTTTAAAAAGAAAAGCTTTATGGATTGAAATTAAAAATAAGCTTTTAGGATACATCAAAAGCTTACATGAATCTCAATTACAATATTTATACGAGAGACATTGGGGATATGGACACTAGAGCTGTCAATTGGTTGAAGAACATCTCTACTAAAACTTGGGCAAGGCATATGTTTGACCCTGAAGTTAATGTTAATAACACGAATAATAATTTGGACAAGTCATTCAATAACTAGATTGGAAAATATAAGAGCATGCCAATTCTTTTGTTACTAGAGAAGGTTAGATTGAAACCCATAACTAGGTTTCATGACATATTCGCTCAATCTAAAAACTAGACAATAAAGACCATACCTCATGTTAAGAGAGTGTTTGGTAAATTTGTTGGAAAAAATAATAATGTGAGAATGATTGCAACTATTTATGATGAATACCAAGTTTATGAGGGCCAAACAAGGCATTGTGTTAATTTGGAAAAAAAACTATTGTTCATGTGGAGAATAGACAATGATTGGTAAATGTTGTCCATTGTATTAATCATAAAAGAATTGAGTTAGAATATTTGTATAGTGAGCATTGCAATGTGGATATATTTAAAAAAGCATACTTTAAAGCGATGTATCCATTACCGAAAACTAATCTTGATCCTAAAAAAAAAGATGTAATTGTTTTACCTCTAAAACTTAAAAGGATTGTAGGTAGACCAAAAAAAGAACAAACAAAGGGATGAAGGAGAAGATCAACCTGATACAGCTAGGAAGAGGTCTTCCACACTTTTATGCAACATTAACAGACATTATAGATAAAATTTCAGGACGTGCCAACAAGATAGTCCTAAGCAAATTGCTAGTAACAGTGTTGTGAGATGATCCAGTTATGTTGGAAGGGGATCTGGAAGTTCTGACAGGTGATCAAGAGGATCCAACACTATTGGGAGAAGGTTCGGACTTCCTAGTAGAGGCTCAAACAAAGGCTCAAGAGTTTTAAAAGGAAGAAAAGGAGGCAAAAGTGATGCTGGTACATCCTCCTCACAATAATCAACTCAAACATGAGTGATTTTTCTAAACATGCATCATAGTTTTATAGATAAATGAAACAATTTACAATTCCTAATCAATGTTGTTTTTTACAATATGCAGGTTCATGGTGCTAAAGCTAGTTCTCAACAATATACCTAAAAAAGCTATCGTGGTTGAAGATGTATTCAAGATTGATGACTTTTAAATGTTACATTACTATTATTTATATGAATGGATGTTATATTGTGGATCATTATGTTTATCATGTTAGGTATCAGTTTAACTATTTATGGATGCTTGTTAAGTGTATGTTAGTTGTTTGCATGTGTGTTATTGTTTGCATGCTATTTAAGTAGCATGCTTTTGATAAGATTGATATGGATTTGCATGCATCTTCACTATACTAGGGAATACATTCACTATGTCTTTTTTCTTACTTAATAAAAACAACATAGTTGTTACAAACATAAATATTGCACATACTAAATTAGTTACTACAAATAATTTTACACTTGCTAAAATAGCTTTCATATTGTGATTCTTGATCCAAACTCTATGTAAACATCTTTCAATTTCCTCACTTCATCTACTATTCGGTGAATATCATTAGCATCATTAACACCTCTTTCCCCTCTCGTAGTTAATTTACTTGCATTCATAGGTTTGCACCAGTCAATGAAGGTATTTTACATTATTTACCACTGCATTTATAAAATAGCCTTTTTTACTAGCTTTTATTTTTTATATTTTGATTGCAACTCTCTTTCCATATTTCATGCACTTTCTATTCTTGAATTTTAGTTCATCCAAGTTGTACCAACTTTGTATGCTATTAGCACTTGATGGAGATGATGTCATGTTCATAATAATTTTGTATTGTGGTTGTGTTAATTGTGGAATTATGGTGAAAATAAAAAAGGAATTGTTAAGATGTTATTTATAAGTTATGATGAAACTTGGCTGGGTTGCTTTGATGGAAAAGGAAAAATAAAATTTTTTCAGGTTTGATAGGTTTATTTGATGGAATTATGGTGAAAAAAATGGAGGATATTTTGGGGAAGATGATGGGGAGGATGCTAGAATTTTTGTTTGCTAATGCATGCTTGAATGTGGCTGGAAACTGTTGCTAAATAGTGTAATTTATAGCATTTTTGTAATTGTTGAGATGTTGTTTATGATTTATAGTGAAAATTGGTTGGGTTGTTTTGATGGAAAAGGAAATATTAAATTTTTCAAGGTTTGACAGGTTTATTTGATAGAATTATGATGAAAATAAGGAAGGATATGTTAGGGAAGATGCTGGATTTTTTGCTAAATACTATAATTTATGGCATTTTTGTAACTAAATGAAAACTACCAATGACACTTTAAAAAAAAAAAAACCAAACTACTCTAATGGCATTTTAGTTATTATTAACCTTTAGGGGTTTTCTAGTCTTTACCCCAAATATAATGGCATTTTTGCAAAAAAAAATACTTTTTTTATTGATTTGTTTTTGCGCCAACTTTCAAGGATGTAAAATTTTACCTGCCATCAAAATACATGATGAAAAATGTAATATTTAAAAGTATGATTGCAAAGTGAAAAAATAAAAATCAAACCTGGGAATGCTAAGCGTAATTTTTCCTTTACTCATTTACCCTCTTACTAGATGCACGAAGGCCTTTTGGCCCATTAAACACGCCTGCAACACCATTCTTCTTACATCTCATGTTGAAATAAAAGCATGCCACATTCATCATCTGCTATATATATATATATATATATATATATATATATATATATATATATAAATGGCACTCTATTTTTTTTTTTCAGGTATCGCTAGCATGTTTTTTAGTAGGAAAAAAATCAAATCGTGTAAAGGTTGACTCGATATGACTTAGTCAACTTGACGGATTCAAAGACAACCCAGATGACCATTAAAAACATAGTTTCTAAAAAAATTCAAGACATCTTTTTTTTATAAAAAAAAATAAGACAAAAACATATTAGATCAATTTAGGTCAACCCGTACTAACCTGTTAAATTCACGACTCGGGTAAAAAGACTAAGACAACCCCATAGCAAGCAAATCGAAACAAATTATGAAACCTAATTCTCAATTACACCAATGTTGAATGATGAAATTAAAAACAAATCAATTAAAAAAAGACACAAGTCAACCTGAGTTAAACTACCAAACCCGCAACTCGGGTAATGAAACCAAGATAACCTCATAAAAAGCAAACCAAAAAAATTATAAAATCTAATTCTAAATCAACCAAATATTGAAGAATGGAATTGAAAAAAATTTAATAAAAAACATGACAAAAAACTAAGTTAACCCACTAAATACGCGATTTAAATCATGAGACCATGATAAAAAAATCTAATATTAAATGATGTAATAAAAAAAAACTAAACCTTAAAAAATCCTAAACCTTGAAAAAAAAAATAGTGTTCAAGCTAGCAGCTTTGTGATGAGAATAGCACTGAATACCCCTTCATGAAAAATAGCAAAACAAATAACAAAGCAATTTAAATTAACAATGTACTGGGAGGAGGGGACAATGAATTTCTCTCCTCATTTAATTTTTATTAAATAATTATTTATTTAATCAATTTTTTTTATATATTTTTTTTAAATAAGAAACTTAAGTAGAAATAATTAGTAACTAAATACAGTTATCTCAAAAACCATCAAATGTAAGGATAATTACTATTTTGTTTACTTGTTAACAAATTTAATATTTTCAATTCAAATAACAACATTTTCAACTCAAATAATATATATCTATTTTTAAACTAGCTCAATAAATTTAATTTAGATATTCTTTAAAATAATAAATTATTTTTCAACAACTTCGACAATACAAGCGACAAAAAATATTGATTTTGTAGCAAGTGGCTCCCACACATGTGAATTGGATGGAGAGAGCATATTATCAAAGCACACAAGTAGGCTCTGCCGCAATTTGGTGTGCAATTTGTAGCAAGTGGCTCCCACACATGTGAATTAGATGGGGATAGCATGTTATCCTGAACTTAAGGTATTAGATGAAGCTTCATATGAGCACACCATAGCCAGAGTCATCAAACATGTCATCTCACCGTATCAGATTCTCCACGCGAAACTCCAGGAGCAGCTTCAAGAAGCCTTCCTCTTCCTGTATAGCTCCCGAATTCGATTAACTAAATTCACTTTTAACACTTACGCCTGAGGCTTTACTACTTTTCTGCAACAACCAAATCTCTAATGCCAGCACCCCAAAGATGATAACATCAGATTCCTGATAGAATTAATCTTGTTGTTTTATTTCAGTTTGTTTTGTTTTAATTCCAGCAGAGTTTAAGAGTAGACGTAACCTTTCATATAGAAGTTATGATTTA
>Ga0307517_10012132_pt1 | contig 11868 bp, 4 predicted proteins | sample 23_EM_MG_FD_194515 | JGI IMG/M metagenome (GOLD analysis project Ga0307517, IMG submission 194515) | Populus trichocarpa ectomycorrhiza microbial communities from riparian zone in the Pacific Northwest, United States - 23_EM | ecosystem: Host-associated > Plants > Roots > Unclassified | place... | reverse complement strand
ATGGGTTAAGTATCCATTTAAGTCAAATTCTAGAAGGTGTCAAAAATGTATAATTTTGATTCTTTAAGATAGGTTCTCAAGTTACAATCCATTTAAATCAAATTCTAGAAGGTGTCTGCATCAATTTAAGTTACAAATGTATTTTAAAAGGAGTCTGCATCAACAACCAAACAGTAATATTTGTAACCGACAAGAAAAACAACAATTGTCATGCTTTCAAACAATCACTCAATAGATACAAGTTAACGCAAATTTAGCTGGATAAAGTATAAAACAATTGAAATAAGTTACTGGGTAAAAATTAATTGCAAACAAATACACGAACTTGATTGCAAAAAGGTAAGGAAAAACACACACATGAGGATTCAATTGCACATCTTACAATAATCTGAGTACCAAATTGACGTAAAACTCTCTCTTTTTTACTCCTAAAAGGTTCATCAGAAGGAAGTCACGAGTGGCTTAAGTTGATAGTAGCAAATCTAACGCCCACGAATTCCTATTCGGAGAACATCAGGAGAGAAAATATGGTTGGTATTAGCAGCAACATTTCCCTCTCTACAGTTTCGACATACCCACTTGAAAATAGAATTTTGTTGTTGATGAGAAAGAAACCCACATGCAATTTTATGGTCTTTAAGAGTTGCTTTCAAATGGGCAGAACTGGAATCCATTGTAAGTTGAGTGGAGTTGAGGACAACCCCACAGGAAAGAACTTATCATTGAGCTCAACAAACAGGATGGAAGAGTATAATATTGCCATGAAAAGGATGATGAGGAACCCATACGAGTATCATCATGATCTTGGTTAGTTAGTTTCCCTTTTACCTCCATTTTCCTAATTATTTCTTGCTCTTGATCTTCATCTTTCATTTCCATCTAAGATTTTGGTACTGTGTTTGTTCATCCGTTTCTGTGTGTCAGTGTTTTGTGTTCCTTTTATACTTTCAGTTTGTTTTTCTCTGATGGATTGCAAGTAAGGAGAATGTGCAGGTTGGCGGATATGTTTTTCTGGGTTCTTCTTGCTTTTGCCATACAATGAAATTTCCATAATACTAAATACTTTAAGTTGTGTTGTTGAATTCAATTCTGAAGTAATCCAATAACAACCCATTCTGTGGTTTTTAATTTTTTGAAATGGTCAATGACTATATAATTTAGGCAGCATCTGAATCTGGATGGCATCCTTCTATCCTTAATTTATTTAATTCTATGTTGTCAGTTCATACGTAAGTATGAAGCTTAACACAGAAAAGGTTGTTACTTTTTCCATGAATTCTTTACTCTCTATCTTTTAATGGAGTTGACCATGTTCCCGGTAATGCTTCCACTGTCACCCTCTAATTTCGGATACAAGTTATTGAGAATCACAAATCAATTGTTGTATAGACACACTTTAGGGAAAAGCTTTCAAATTTCCAATAGAAAAAATAATCCTGATCTGTTTCACTTCTGAGAAAGATGACTTATCATTGCTATTATATTACCTTTCAGCTGAATGAAAGCACTTTATATATGTCTAGAATCTCTAGATCTTATGGAAAAGGGTTGGGATCGACCCAGCCATTTTTTTAAAAGAAGACTTTTGATACAAAATTTGTATCAGTTTTATTTATTACAGCCCGACATGCATGGGTCTAAAGGTATAAGGATTAAAATAAAAGGGTTCAAGTTTTGAAATTGCATTAACCCTTTGACTAACTTGGAAATAGAAAAGTCTGAAGCCACACTGTACACTTCTTTTGAATGGCTACAGAAATCATTGATAAAGATGCGTGTGAGTGTGAACTGTAGACACCCATATCAACTAGTTTGTAAATGAGGTTTGGTTTTGTTGATAGAGCTACTACTATCATCAACACAAGTCTAAAATCTAAACGATTGCAAAGAAGTTATGTATCTTGCAGTATAGGTTCCACCATTAGCATTCCACTTTTGGCTCCCCTGCACCCCAACTTTTTATGCTAAATGTATTCCAGTTTTCTTACCGTGTGTGTTGTGTTCCTTAATTCAGTCGATAACTGACATGCTATATTCAGGTATGAACTACACATTGATAACTGATAATGTGATTGTGGGATCCCAACCTCAGAAACCTGAAGATATAGAACATCTAAGACATGAGGAGAATGTGGCCTACATTCTAAACTTGCAGCAGGACAAGGACATCGAGTATTGGGGTATTGACTTGCAGTCTATTATACAGAGATGTCAACAACTTGGAATCCGTCATATGAGAAGGCCTGTAAGAAAGTGCTACTCATTGTAAATTGAACATGTAGAAGACTCCAATTTCCAAAATGAGTTATTATATGTTTCAACCATTTTTCATGTGTTCATGCCTGCGTTTTATTTTTTTACCAGTGTTTTCTTGGTGCTAACTGGATGAATTTGCAAATATAATTCTTTCTTCAGGCTACAGATTTCGATCCAGATTCCTTGAGAAGTGCATTACCCAAAGCTGTTTCATCGTTGGAATGGGCTACTTCTGAGGGAAAAGGCAGAGTGTACCTACATTGCACAGCTGGACTGGGAAGAGCCCCTGCTGTTGCTATAGCTTACATGTTCTGGTTTTGTTGCATGAATGTTAGTTCTCAACTCTTCTACTATTTATTTTTGTCAAAAATTATTATTTTAAATTTCAGACTTGTATTGATATGATTTCTTACAAAACTGTGGGCTATATTTGGTATGGATATCATGATATTATCGGACTTCTAAAGTGATTGTTTTGATACAATTTCTTGATTGATTGATTCGCAAACTGGAACATACTTTTCTGATTGTCATTTTTGCTACTGGTATGGGACAGCTTAATACAGCTTATGATACACTAACTTCGAAGAGACCTTGTGGACCCAGTAAGAGATCGATACGAGCAGCTACTTATGATCTAGCCAAGAATGATCCATGGAAGGAGCCCTTTGAGAGTCTACCAGAATATGCTTTTGAAGATATAGCAGATTGGGAGAGGCACTTGATTCAAGATCGTGTCCGTTCCCTCCGTGGAACATAAGCATTTAAGGTAAGCATTTTGTTGTATTGCAAAGCATTCTAGTTCAAGATTCTGAGGCTGTGATCTGAGAAAGTAAGGGATCTCTCCTGGAGGTTATTTTGTCTGATCATTACTAGATGGATTAGCAGCGCATCTCGCTATTCAGCATAACCATAAAAATGTGAAAACAAAATAATTATATTTTAATCTGGTGAAATTACTAATACCTGCCTTGACCACGTGTGAAACGCAAGCAAACCTGATGAAATAAATAGGAGACACAGATTCATCTAGCCCTGACACCCTCTAGTGCCCTCAAAGTCTGAAGGGCGAACTATCATCCTGCACAAAAGTCAGTTATTTGCATGCATGGTAGGACTAATTTCAGTTATCCTTCTAGCCATTGCCAAAACAAAGCATGCATAATTTATATAATTATACTCCCCCTTAGTTTATCATATGAAAGTCGAACCTTGCTGATGTACATTCTGACTGGTTGAATCATGTTAACCCAGGATAATTTCATTTGATAAAGCAGCTACGAGGAGAAACTCAAATCAATCAACCGCAAAGGGCTGGTTTCATGGGACGAGGGAACTTGCAGGGGAGGCAAATGGTAGCTCATGGCTAGAGATGAGCTTGGAACCTGTGCACTTTGTTAAAATAAATGAAAAAAAGTGAGGCAGAGGAACTCCGATTAGCACAGTTTAATAGCAGTAATGGAAGCTTTACCTGTATCAAATGTACAATAATGGTACTTATGTACCTAATATTGGGAAACTCCGTGAATTAGTGCAGGTGTAATAATAATCTTGGAGGATTTATCAAACATCAATCTTCAGTATCCCTCCCCGACAATGTTACTTCATTGTTAACTGGGAGTAGGGACACACTCTTGTTTAGGTATTGGTCACTGTTCATAAAAAAGAATCGATGTTCGAGCTTTACAGTGGATAGCTAGCGAACCAGAAAACCGCCCTGAACAATGTCTACGGCTATCTCTGTATATGGCCTGGGCTCAGGGGTGTTAGGTAGAAACCTTTTTTTATTTTATTTTATTGCGCCATGATGACAGATAATGTGGTTCTTGGTCACCCCAATTGGCGCTAGATGGGAGGAAATGATAAGAGGTGAAGTTCACAACAGCTCTTACAAAGATTGAAATCCTATTTCAGAGGTCCGATCTTGTGTCTTGAGCTAAGTTGATAGAATCAAATTTATTCACGACTGTGTAACCACCACACAGCAGTACTTTTTTTCCACTGATACAATTGCCTGTGATCTGCACAGATCAACCAACTGCAACTCAACTTAGCGTTTAGTAAAATTGCAATGTTTTGCTGGTGAATTGTGTTCTAAAGAAGTCGAGTTACCATGCCTTGAACCGAGTAAAGTTGGAGCAGTATTAGCACAAGGAAACATCATCGTATATGCATTTGACATGGTGGGACATGCTCTACCAGCCATTAACTATCAGCCTATAAAATTATAACCCCAAAGAGGAAATGATACAAAGGAATTATTTATCTTTGTTTCCTTTGTTCAATAACTGTACATGAAATCATTCTTCAAAAACCTAAAAAAAGTTTAGACGGCCTGGAGCTTTGCAAGTTGAGCTTGCCGCTGTCCTAAATGGAATGCTGTAAAAATCCAAAGTAAACAGATCTGCAGCACAAAGACGATTAACAAAACCTTGCATTATTCTTGGTTGAAAAACATAATCATAACAAATGAAATGGCATTTTCAGAGCATTACTTGATGTAGTGCAGAACTACGTTGAGGTTCTCAGGAATTAACAAGGTTGGATCAATAACCACCATAATAATTAATCTATAAAATTTGATGATTATATACGTACAGGCAGAGCATAAAGAGACACAGTTGATGTCCTCCCATGAAGAGTGCTGAATAGTAGTTTGTACATTCCTGCAGCTGTAGCATCTCCGAGCCGTTGAACAATGACATCTATGCAAACCTGTGGTAAGACATAGCACTGGTTGACTAATGCAGTAGAAGATATGCAAGTAATTCTTCAAAATCTAATGGTAATATCAAACAAGAAATGCGTGAAATCCATGTTATTTGCATCAATTGCAAAGGTAAGTCTACTCATGCATGCCTAAAAGAGTCTCAAGGGATTTCATAAAAATGACATCAGACATGAAACGAAATTTCTGCCAAAAGGGGAGAAAAGATTGGAGATCAATATGTAAGCAACAACATTACTGCTTGTTAACAAAATCTGGTATTAATAGCCCAATTCAATCAGGGATACATAAAACTTATTAGTGCAGAAACATCTACTAACCTTAGCTTTGTATTTCTCTTCTTGAGTGACCACAGTAAACAGAAGTTCTCTTCCAGGCCTGGTCACTACATAAGTAACCACCTGCAAGTAAGAGTAAAACCAAACCGTGAGGCCTCAAAATGAATGGGACATACTTCCTCAACCATATCAAGTGTTCTCAACAATTTATGAGGAAAGTGCATTCACCCAAATAATACTCTAGATAATTGGATACATAAGCATTATTATATTCAAATAGAATAACCGGGAAAGGAAGAAAGAAAGAAATACAACCCACAATGCTGTTTCACTGCAGGCAAGGGACCAATGGTGACAAACCTTCCGTACAGTCTCACAGATGGCAACTGCTACCCAAGTTGGCCAAACAGCAATAGCAACCAAATTTGAGAAGGCAGCAACCGGAGCAGAGCATATTGCTGCAGTAACCCCAGCTAAAGTAAGGATGCGTCCCTGTGTTTGATTTGATAAGCGAAAGCACAACAAATTATAAACAGGAACTCTAATAATGTGAAATGCAATGAACACTGCAGTTTTGTCCCCAGAGATGCACAAACACAGAAAATATTACATGAAGAAATTTATCAAGCAGAATTAAGGAAAGTAATTGCAGATCCCAATGAACAGACAGCAATAACCACCAGAACCTGACATAATGAATTTCTCTGCTACAGATCATGCAATTTGTTAAAGATTCAAGATTGAATTAGTGTAAAAGAATATCATTTCTAAAAACATTTTGGTACCAGAATTCTTCTACAAAGCTTCCTTCTTTACATTTTTTACGTGGACAAATTTCAGATTCAAGATTGAATTAGTGTAAAGGAATATCATTTCTAAAAACATTTTGGTACAGGAATTCTTCTACAAAGCTTCCTTCTTTACATTTTTTACGTGGACAAATTTCAGATTCAATTGCATAAAAGTACCATGCATATTCTTTATATCCACCACATCCAAACAAACCATGAGATTATTTTATTTTATTTTCAGAAATTACCCTCTCTGAGGCTTGGGAATACAAAGATTAAAATTGCTTCAGGGGAAACTCAGTAACAACTAATCAGACCAAGACGCCTGTTAAATTTGATCATAATTCTGCAACTGATTTCCTTAATACTGAAACTCCAGTAAGTATTATCTATTTTCTTGGTTTTACAACCAGTCAGAACATCAAAACATTGAAGAAATATATTTGGTTATTAGCTTACTGTTAAAGTAAGTTGTCCAGCAAGGATAAAAACAGCAGTGAAGCTATTTATCTGGGCAAACAATTTTCTTCTTCCAAGAGAGCTTGAAACAGTCATGGCAATTACTGTTACTTTCTACAAAAGAAAACAAGGATTCATTAGTGAGAGGAAATACGCATAATTCATATATAGATGAGGATAAATCATATCTAGAGCAATGGCAACAAATCAAATCATTTTATATCAATAGTCAAGCCTAAACAGTTTAAGCTCCCTAAATTTGAATTTACTTGTAGTGGAATCCCAGCTCCAATAATTACTTATTCTGGTTCATGTTACTTGTACATATTCTTTGCGGGTATATAAATGTTTAAGAAATAAGTTTCAGATATCAAAAAATCAAATTAGCCAGCATATGACAGCAAAATTGGCAGATATTCCGGCTATCATAATGGTAGTCACTTGGCATGACGTCGTACAGTAAACCTGAGATTAAAATCCCAGTCATACCCAAGATCGGAAGGGTTAAGAGTGGAAGAGAGCGACACTTAGTTATGTTGCTAAGTTTTAAGCCATAAGGATTACAAAATAAATAAATAAAAAGCCGAAAAAAATTGATAATGTGAGATCCACTGAGTTATACGATAAGGATAAGCGTCTTGTTATCTCTGACCAACTGAGAAACAGAGTGCATGTATAAAAAACATGGTCCGATCCCTTTTTTACTTTCAATCCACTCTTCCTCTTCCCTCTTGCTTTTCTCATGGTTAATAACAACAAAATCAACAAAAAGCAAGATAAACTATAGATAGTTCTCTAAATTAGTTTACTTCCTATTCAGTCAAATCATAAAATCTGGTTTGGAAAGGGTGATTTAGAAATTCAGAGTACATGAACAGGAGCAGAGTTCCATTTTACCTGAAAATAGAAGAATGACGAAATAACTGCACTCAGCCACAGGAATAGAGACACATTCAACAAATAAGTTGAAGATAATACAAGCCGAAACCCATCTAAGATGGCCCAAAGCTGAGGCCTCATCCTGGATGAAGGAGACTTTGGAGAAGAGACTTTGAAAGCTGGTGATGATCGTCCATCAGCCTCACTATGCTGATCAGCATCAACTTTTCTAAAAAGCAAAAGCATCCCAATAAGCTACATGAAAGCACCTGAAAAGCTCTTTCACTCTTCCAGAGATGCAAAATAATATGACCAACATGAATACATTTTTTTTTCTTGACAGGTGAGTAGCATGTGGTCTAAGAAGCTAAAAAAGTACTAGTGGATCATCCAGACTGTTCAAATGTTTTGACTAGAAGTGATAGCAAAGAAAAGGGTAAAAGAAATGTATCAGATACAAACAACAAGAATTTGCATTCACTCTGAAAGAACAGTTTGTACAAAACTAGGACATTGATTATCCATGAACTAAGAGACAGTAATACGTCATCACTACTAACAGACAGTAACAAGTCATCACTACTAATGGCTGACCTTATGGGAGATAATTCATGAGGAAGATGGGATACATCCTTGTTGATCCCTTTTGATGACTGTGCAGCTAGTTCCATCAACAAAGCAGCAAATAGAAGTAAAACTGCAATTGCATTGAACCAACCAATCATTTAAAACCAAATTCAAACAAACAGAAACTAACCAAGCCATTGATGTAGCAATCTCATTTTCCGAAGCATACATACAAGGACCCAACCAAGCCATTGATGTAGCAAACAACGATCCAAATAGCTGACCAAGTGTAGCACCAGCACCAATGAACCCAAACAATCTTGAACCTGACTGAATACAACCGAAATGTCAAATGCAGAATATAAAACCATGATGATTTTAAGGTCTCCACGTTGCAGCATACTAACCTCACTATCCATCACATCAATAACCCTAGCCCAAGTCGACGATATGGTAATAAGATTAAGCAGCGCAACCTTCAAAAAAAAAGAAAAAAAATTCCAACCATAGAAGAAACTCAAAAAGTCAAATCACAAGGCAATCAGTCAACATTTAATTTAAGAAATAACTAAAACCAATAGAAGCTTTCAAACTCATCATACCCAGAGAAACAATCCAATTCGGACAGAAATATAAAACCATCCATGATCATCCCAACTTCCAGAATATGTACTACTGGTTCTGTCAACATCAACCTTCAAACCCTCTTTCAATTCAGTTGATATAGCAACAGTACCCTAATCATTAAAAAAAAGAGACAATTTACTCAGAAATTAAGACAAAAAAACTGTTGGTAATTAAAAATAAAAAAAAAATACCTTTGACTTGAAGAGCGAAAACTCAGCAGAAGCAGAGGAAGAGAAATGCCATAGAAAGAAGAAGAGAACAAGAGAAACACTAAAAAACCTGTGTATCAAAAACAAAGCCTGGTGGTGGTGGTGGGCATGAAATCTCAAGAATTAATGATTGAAAATCAAAACCCATTTCAGTGATTTTATTATTACAATCACAATAATAATGAAAAAAAAAAGGAAAATGGTAACCAACCTTGGATTTAGAGAAATTAGGGAAAGAGAAAAGGAGAGTTGATAAAGGAGCAGCAATCAAGGTGAGGAATAAGGATCCGATAAAGAGAGCTGGAAGCTTCGATAAACCTAGAGAGATTGCACCTTCATCCCGCAATGGTAACACTACAAAATATGCACTCAAAATCTGCAACGAGAAACACTAAAATTAATTTATGAATTCTTGATATTAATTTAAAGAACAAAACAAAAGAAGAACAAGATTTAATTATTATCATTACGAAGAAAAAGCAGGAAGAGGAGTGAAGGAGAGGTGAGGTTTCGTGAGGGTAGATGGACACGAAGGTGGAGAGGATCGCATCTAATTGAGGCCTCCACCTATCCATTACCATGTTCAGTACTGACATTTTCTTCTTCCTTTTCATTCACTTCCAAACCTTCTCTTCTTTTTCTTCTTCTTTTTTCTCCTCTTTCCTACATTTTTCTTTTCCTTTGTTCCCGCAGCATATATTAATTACATTATGCCCCTCTACTCTTAGAGGTTGCATATCATCTCCTCAAAGAAATCATTTAGTTAGTCCCTATTATATTCCATCATTATCAATTGAGTTTCAAATCTTTTGGCTTTTTATCAATGTTGTTCAACTTAGAATATTGTCTTGTATTATTGTATATACGTAGAGCATCTCCAATGCAAAATGCTATTTTGAAAAGCAAAATTGATAAAATAGCATTTTAAATAGTGTAAATATAACTTTTTTTACCATATCTATTCCAATAAAAAAAACCCATTTGAAGAGCCATTTATATTGGAGTGGAAGAAACAAGTGTCTTATTATTTCTTAATAAATTTGATGTTACTTTTTTTTCCACATGTCTACATTTAATTGGTTTATTTTTTTAGTGGGCCCACTTTGTTGGTTTTGGCTCTTTAAAGAGATATGTAGGAATAGCATTTGTGGGAGAGAAAAGCCATTTTAGCATTTTATTTGGCTTTCCCCTTGGAGTGTGCAAAACAAACAAAGAGAAGCTAAAATATTATTTTTTTTATTTTTAGCTATTCATTTGGCTTCTCCATTGTCTTGTATTATTGTATATACTTAGAGCATCTCCTCAAAGCAAACTCTCTTATTATACCATGTAAATTCAAAGGGTTAAATTATTTTTTATGTTTGAGAATTCTTTTAAATGAATTGATTTGAATTTCAAATGGAATTTAATTTATAAAAAAATACAAAAATAAATTAGGGAAACTCTCTCATTTATTATATTATTGTAATTTCTCTTGAAATTAACTTTTAAAACAATATTCTAAAAATATTTATATGTTAACACAAACATTATTTTTGCTTAGTCTCTAATACACTTCTTTCTTTTCTTTCAAAAACCTTTAGGAGCACGATATCCTTTTTTTCTTCTCTACTTCGCATCAATTCTCATCAACATATTTTTATTCCTCATAAGGTATGTTATTAATGTTTCCTTTTATTTTTTTTTATTTCTTTTCTGTTTTTGCCCGAATCTTTCCTTTTTTTCTCTTTTTTTCTTTTTGCTTTGTTCAGCCAATTATACATGGATGACAGGTTTTTTATAATATGTCTAGAAAAGATTTTGATCAAAAAAAAATTTTAACACATGTATATTTTTTTAATTTCTTTTCAATAAATATTTAATAAACAATTAATATGAGATAGTTCTATTTATATCTTCTTTAAAACGCCTATATTTTATGTCATTTTAAATAAATATAAGGGTCCTTGAAACAAAAAGAAATGATTTCTATAACAAAAATTATTTATAAATTAATGACAGAATAATCAAGATTGTCATTTCAATTCATTTCCACGTGTATTCAAACAGTATAGTTGAATTCAATTATATGATTTAGTATTTTATTTCAAATAGAAAAATCATAATAAGTTATCAATTGAATTATAAATTGTTTATGAATTGCATTCAATTCAGCATGTGATTTAGTTTCAAATGAGATGTTAATGATATATGTTAGTTAATATTTCATTTGTCTTAAATGATTCAGAAATGACAGTTGGAATTGACTTTAACCATCTCAGTATAATGGACTCGACTCCAACACTTCGAATACTAAAATTTTAACTCAAACAAAACATAGATAACTAGTAGAACTGATTTAAAATTAACCTTAATCATTACCTGTTAGTTCTCTCATTAGGAACAAAGATTGATTGATTATTCAAAGGAATCTAATTCATATTTTGCTTATGTTTAGCCATAACTTGTTCAAACTCGAGTGTTTTACACCATTACATTCTCCATGATTTAATCTACTCTCAGGTCTATCTATATCTAAAAAACATAGATATACCATTGCCTTTCAAAAACACTAACACAACAATATTTACATCTCGAACATCTTACCATTCATATTTCTACCTTAATAATAAAATCCTAAAAACCTAGAAGTAGAGGGATGAATAAGGTGACTAATTTAATTTTTTTTTCAATCTTCAATAAATATAATCTCCAAATCTAAATTCACTCAATTATAAGTTGCAAAAAAATACAATGCAATCAAATTATAGTTTAAAATAATCAAACATAGAAAAGAAAAGATTTGTTCCTAAAGATCTAGAACTTTAATATACACTCCAAACATCCAACAACACAATTCAATCACAAATCAAATTTCTAGCTAAGAATGAATGACGATATGAAAGAGAGATTAAACACCTTGATTTTTATAATGGTTCAACTTAATTGTTTATTCCATTTCCCATGTTATAGGCTCGGGCATTTCTATTCATCTTCTTCAAGAGTAAAACTACATCTTTTTAGAATAACAATCCTTTCAAATACTCAAAATCACAACCCTTATAATTCAGATATTTTTTTTGGACTCAAGACTA
>Ga0307517_10012131_pt1 | contig 11868 bp, 10 predicted proteins | sample 23_EM_MG_FD_194515 | JGI IMG/M metagenome (GOLD analysis project Ga0307517, IMG submission 194515) | Populus trichocarpa ectomycorrhiza microbial communities from riparian zone in the Pacific Northwest, United States - 23_EM | ecosystem: Host-associated > Plants > Roots > Unclassified | place... | reverse complement strand
ATGGACCAGAATAGACAATCGCTCTTCTTCTCTCTTCCCCCACCAGCAACGCACTCAAACCTCTCCTAAGGTAAGACTTAGAGTACCTTGTGGTAGTTTAGAATATACCACCGCACCTGCTCAACACCCACAGAGCGAATAGGGGGAAGGGTGTTTGGATGTTTCAGCTGTGCGGCCCGCCTTGTTGGACTTCAGGGAGGAGAGCCTTCGCGTACTGCACAGCTCCCGTACCCAAGGGGGAGTCATCAACCGATCACTGGTATCACCAGTCACTGATCTACGGGGTTTCCGAGCCGCTGTCCGGGATCCTGAACCTTCTGCCGCGCCTCGTATGTGTTGTGAAAAAAAAACATGAGGGGGCCCCGTACCGCTCACCCCGGCCGGTTTCAAGTTCGCACTCGCTTATCCACTCACATTGAAAAACCTGGCAGGCCTTAAGAGGCCTGAAACGCATTTCTCCTCCCGCACCACCTCCTGCGACCTTGCGCTCCTCGACTTCGATGGATTCGTGGTATCATCACGAGTCTTACTACCCTGACCACAGGTACCTTGATTCTTCAGGACTCTACTTTGATCATCGCCTATTCGACCAATACTGGTACGACGCCACGTACCAAACAACACTTCCGGAGCCAACTGCTATGCCGCCCACGCAATACCCGACCATATGGGATATTCGAGATAGCTTGTATCAAGCTCCACCCACAGTCTCACCGAATCCATCCTTTGCCCTTACATCATCGCCTACATCGGAGGGTGGTTACTCGCTCGTTAGTGACCAATCCATAGAGACCTACCCCCAACCTCAGGTTAGTCCCTCCGCCGAGTCCATCACGAGGGCATTAGCATGATGTATTCCAGCCTATCCACCTATCCTATACGGAAAGGGCCATACAGACCTCTGATCCGGACAACGCTGGAGAGAAAGAAGGCGAGGAGGTTCCTCACGTTCACCACGGCCCTGCTCTACGAAACCTGGCGCTTCAAAAAACTTATAAACCCGCCAGACAACAAAAAGAGCTCGGGGTTTCCCAGACCATCGAGTTTTATGTCCATGGTGAGAGAGGGATCTGCCTCTCCGATGCGTTGGAAGGAATATGGACAGGCTTTATTGGTCGGGATGATAGGCCGTTGTTTGAGAACAACCGCGTTCAGATCATGATTAGACTGCATGTGAGGCCTCCAGCAGTCATCCGGACTAAACCCCGACGACAACTAACTTTCCCTTCCAGTTCGTCGGGTGCCCGTCTTGGCAATCAAAGGTAGAGTTGAATCGAACTATTGTTTTCTGTTTGGTCTCATGCGCATTCAAGGTTTTTACTACGGACCACACCACAAAGCGCCAACCCATTAGTCGAACGAAGCTGGCACATGAAGTAGCAAAGGTCGTGGGAAAGTTTCTGAAGGTTCGTGCTCAGACAGCTTACACAACCTTTGACCCTTGCATCTGACGCGATCACTCCAGAGAGAGAAGGCGAAAGGTCACGGTGATCACTCACGGTGCAGCTGGAAAGACGTGTCGTTGAGGAACATGTACTTGACCCGCTTAGTACGCGTTTCTGCTGCCTCGTGGCAGCCTGAGATCTTCGTGGGGTAACCCACTCCTGCCGTAACGACGGCGGCGTCATTAACATCCGCCCGAATCCTCATGGTTTCAATGTGGGTCCGACTCCACACTGATCAGCAATGGAATCTGACTTTCCCCTTAATCGTACAAAAGACAGCCTTTAACAGTGGTCAACTACTGATCGGGTTCTGCACCTCGGTCCACTTCTCATAGAAAAAAGCAACAGTAATTGAGTTTCGGTCGGCGGTCCAGTTATAAAACGGCTTGATTAATACAAATTGGTTTGCAACTGAAATGGAGGGGACACGCGTGAAACTCAGTCACTCCGGACTGACCAGAATCGAGGCGATTTGTGTCGCTTCTCCGATAGGTTGGCACTAAGGCATGACACAATTCACCACTACCGCCAGTGACGGCCGCCCTCGTTCGTCACAACTATCGTTGCATAATAAGAATGGGTGTATGTTTACATCGTGTGGTACATAGTCAATCGGATGACAATCTAACGCCAATAAGTATTGGATCGACGTCTGGTCGACTGAGATCGTAGTTTTTTTAGAAGATCATCAATAGTCCGACGGACATCTTCCCCTGGACCCCCATCCTGCCGCTCTAAAGATGGAATAACCTGTTCGACCACAGCCAGAACTGCCCTCCGGTCACTTTCAGCGAATAATAGTTCCTTGAACCGCTCCGTGACCTCCGCGAGTGGTCTCAGCCGATCAGCGGTGAGATCCTGCACATGACGTCCAGGGATTCCTGACCACTCGTCTTCCACGAGTTTCTCCAGAAATTCGTCCAGAGGGGGATTCGAACCATCGTACTCCAGAAGTGGTAGCCCGCCAATCTTGCTAAGAATGCAGAGAATATGGTCCGGTCCTTCGTGACGGAAAGGCAGCCATATGTCCATGGCTCCCCTGAGGTAGGGGTGCCAGTACCTGTCATTCGACAGTGCTTCCATCATCTCGAGGAGTGCAACCTGGTGGTCGGGGCGAGCGGTTTCGTGTACGACGCCATGGAGTTGCCTGGGAATGTCAGAATCCCGGAATGCTTGGCGTAAATCCACTGATCTGAGCCACCCATCTCGTACGACCAGTATAACGTCGAAGGCTGCCTTCCTAACGCGGAAGGGTTTGTTCCCTTCCTTCTCCATCGCTTTAGACAACGTTCGAAGGAACCCTACTTCGGGGAGACAAGATTCCAATCGAGGGATATCTGTAATTGCGACGAGCCCGCCATACACCGCTTCGTCCTGCCATCCACCCTCTTGTCCAATGCAGGTCTCGACGTTCTTCAAAATCTTGCTGAAAAGGGCGTGTTCTGGAGTGAGATTTTCCGGTGACACAATTTCTCCAGGAGGCGGTGGGTATGTTCCGGCTCCTTGGACCACGGCGTAATCCTGGCCAGGTGGTGTTTCCACATCCGCTGCAGCGTCTCTCTCCTTCCTTAGTGCACTGAGCCTGAGTAGAAGGGTAAACGTTTCATCGTCCATGTCCCCTCCTACAGCCTTCTTCAGAAGTCCGTTTATCCACGTGGCTTCGACGAGCGCGAGCGTTGTCTTCTTGACAAGGGTAAGGAGGACCTCCAGTGCCGTTGTAGTGTGGCGACTCCGACGACCCCGAGCAAGGACAATGCCATGAATGTGCTCAACAACCAGCTTGAAGGCCGACTGAAAATAATCACTGTCCCCAGTAAAACACACTGCAGACATATGTGGAGGGGAGAGGACATACCTCTTATCAACCCGATTCAAATCCTCCGGATGCAAGGGAAAGTCCATCACCGCCCCTACACAGAGAACACACTCCGTGACGGTCGTAGGATTCAACGCGCGGGATTCTTCCAACACCCCGATGAGTTCGGGCAATCTATCTAAACGCCTCGGTCGAAACCTTACGGTGGCATCCGAATCGCCGCAAAACCAGTAAGGGGCAATGTAGGACAAGAAACGTGCCGATGTGACAGGTTCCGAGCGTTCTTCAAGTTTGACGTGCAGAAGATATTCGAACACGTCGTCTCGGTCCCATTCCTCTCTCGGTTTGTGGACAAAAAGATCGCTTGGAAGTTTCCCTACCTCTATCTCGAGGTTATTTGAGGTACTCCAGATGAGCTGCGTGTGATAGAGGACGTAGTATGCGGCGGCGGATTGGAGAGCCTTGAGACGAGTGGACTTGTTGGACTCGGGCACCCGAAAACACTCTGCGTATGTATCGTGAAGTCGAACTAACGCAGTTGTGGAGCGACGGTGAGACGGCCACTGGAACTCGGGGAATACAGCAGCGACGGCGGAGGCAGCGGAAAAATCGGTAGAATTCTCCAATAACCAGAATCCTGCAGAGGCGGCAATATCCTTGGAAATAGGAGAGTCGAAAAGTGGATCCTGCCTCCAAAATGCGGGGTTTGAAAGCGCCATGGTGTAATGCTTCTCGAAAGCAGCTTCGCCAGCGTGATTTGTGACATCCGTCATACCGGTGAAGGTCCTCAACACCTTTTTGAGGAAGTTCGTCAGGCGGCCGTGCTCCGTCATCCGTTCGATTCGGAGTAGGAACAAGGTGGCCGCTTTCCTCGACCAACGCTCAAACCGGGCCCGAATGAGCACGATGAGTTCCTTCGCAAATGGCCGGATCTTCGGAAGTAGAACAGACAGGGGAGTCTGGAACGGACAATCGCTCCAAATTGTCGCAGAAATAACGATGCAGACGTAGAAGACGAAGCCGACAGACGTGACCCCCAACACCACTTTTGCAACAGAAACACTCAGATCCCAGAGGTATACGGCGAGGGCGACACCGAAGAGAAGGAGAGCGAACTGTAACATGACGGGGAGAGACTCCATGATCAGATGCAACCCCCACTTCTGAAGTCCCACGAGCTTGGCCTGCCGTTCCTTCCCTCGATCGACGATGTTCCCCCATGACGTGACTCGGGTGTAATACAGGATCCACTGTTTCCCCAGTACAGCAACGAAAGCCACGACCAATGTAATGGCCAGACTGGCGAAGAGGATTTGCTGAGTTTTGACGACACTGGTGGGGATATTCGAGATGGGTGTCAATGGGTCGGCTCCATTAAATGTCCTGTTCTGTTCCAATATTCGAACTAGAAGGACGTTCGTCAGATCGGCGGGGTCTGGTTGGAGTTGCGGGATCAATTGGGCAATGAACGCGGAAGTAACGGCCGAGAATAAACCCGCCTAACACAGGAAAACGATTTGGTTGAGACGAGAGAATAAAACGCGCAAGAAATGTAAACACCTACAAAAAGTAGGGATGTGTCCAAATCTCCAGCATATCTCGAGACCAGGTCGTTGTCGTGCTCGTCGGCAACTTTCTTGTAAACCGTCCAAAAGTTTGTCGTTGGGTCGACGTTGATCGGCGAGGGTTTCAGGTCCGTGATTGCCTTCTCCAACCTGAAGCAGAGCAGAGTTGATTAGATCCCCACATGTTCCATCCAAGACCTGAGGGAAGACTAACCGAGTGGTCCGTATCTCCTCGCCTTTACGAAGGGCCGAAATTTCTTCTTGAAGGGTGGCGGCGAACCTATAGCGACGGCATGTTAATGCATACCTCTGAGGGAGTTTGGGGTGGACGTACTGGGCCAACCTCGTCTCATCGTCTTGCCGTAGCTCCGTAATGGTGTTCTTGAGTACATCCGCGAAGAGGCTGTAACACTTAGTCGGGAGCAAAACCAACTGATACGCGTTGTACAAACCTGAGTGCCAATTGCGCTACCTCATCTTCTCGTCTTGGATGTGTACTGGTGGTCGCATCTGCGGCGCTGGGGAGCATTTGAGTAGTGGTCCTAGGGAAAGAAGGAAACCGCCTAAGCATGCCTTTGGGCACAGCCGGTGGAGGGTTGATGGTATGATGGCACACCGCCACTGCTAACGCGATCCTCGATCATCAAGGGCGGGCTTTCGTTCAGGGTCGGAACACCTCCCTCCGTCCCAGAACTGGCCGGGACGGGAGGGGTACTGGCGGATTTCATGGTGGTGCCGGGGAAATAAGTACAGTGAGGAGCCTCGCTGCGACTTTGGCTTATGAATCGAGATGCACGAGGAAAGCGCGGGGATCCTGTGCTGCAGCTAGGCTTATGTTGGAAACGCCGCGCTTCTGACTGTATCCCCGTCCTCCACGGCACCTCCTTGACAAAACAGATTAAACTAGTTACTGTCGTCTTCTCTAACCGCGTGTATCTCTACACATAGCCCAAACTTAACAAATATGAGTTTGCTCACAATGTGAGAAATAGTGGGGGACGTGAGTTGGCCCAACGGCTCCCTTGGCATCCGGATCGCGGAAACTCTGGAAAGTACGCCTCAAGAAACGATAGCTCAACGCCAACGTTCGAGCTAAGATTAGCAGCCAGCACCGTTATTATCGGGGCTATGTGTGCGCCCGCAAGACTCTTGCCCAACCAGTCTGCTGGACCAGGTCCTCGTATGGATCACGTCTCTACTAGCCCCAAATCCCTCAACCCACAACTAAAGGTTATCAATGCATCCCCGGGCTTTGATGACTGTTCATATAGGGCTGAATCATACCTCGATTCATGGCGGTAGGGGCCGCTCATCTACTTAGAGTAGGGGTCGTTTTTCTGTTCGTCATCGGAAGGACAGCGCCCATCCCTCTACTATTCCGTGCCTCAGGGCAGCCCCAAGGATTTTCAGGATCTTGCATCAGGAAAAACATGCGATCACGATCTTGCTGGGTCGGCACGATTTTCCCACGTCGGCACGACTTCGCAAGATATTGGTATACCCTGATTCGTTAAGATGAGCCCTGGGTATCGAGACGACGAGAGTAGCATCTTTCTGATGGGTTGTGGTCTTAGCTCCGTCGTCGAGACTATTTGACCCAGGACTTTGATCGACGAGGGTGAGGATGGATCGGGCATCAGCAACTTCGGCTTCCTGGAATTTTAAGTCACAAAAACTTGTATTCATTATGTGGTAGATACATGCTGGCCACCGCAGAAATCAAACTGTACTGCGCTGCGCTACGCAGTCATGAAAGTCGCTCATAGGGCCCCAAACTCCAACCCGCCCTCGATAGTCTCGAAAGGTTCATCGTCCACATTCAATGTCACCTTCATCGCCTTCGTTTTCTTCATCATCTTCGTCACCTCCACTGTCTCCGTCACATTCGTTCCCTTCGTCGTCTTCATCCTCGTCTTCGTCCTCGTCTTCGCCACCGTTGTCGCTGTCCTAAGTTCAAACCATGTCTGCCGCAGCCGACAACAATCCACTCAGCTCCATTTGCGAGTCTTTTTCACGTTTTGTTACTTTCGCTCTGTACTGATCTACTCGTATTCTCTACACAGTGGATGATGATGTCACCCTCGATCCGACAGCCTTGGCCTATGTCAACAGCCCTGAGTTCGAGCGCAAGTGCACAAAGATAGCACTCAAGCGCGCCCCCTCATCCTCTGACGGGTCCAGCGACAAGGAGGGCGACCTTTGGTCTAGCTCAGATGAAAGCGACTCTTCTGTCACCGTTGACGTCGACCCCCACGAACCTTCAAGGTTCGAGCAGCTTCTTTACTATGCTGGTATCCGTGGTCCAAAAACTCGCGGGCCCAAGCTCATCTGGAGAGACTCTAAGGACAAGTTCGGCGCACCCTCTGGCCCCGAGGCGTACACGCGTAATATGAGACTCATTCCGGTCCAAGACAGTCATAAGTTCGGTGATAAGGTCGGTGAGGGTATTTTGTGGGACGTAGTTCGCAAGCATGTGCGTGGCCTTCTCGTTATGCAGGAATTTCTTGACTAATGTCCGTTCCAAGATTGTCGTTTTACTCAACGAAAAGGACGTCAAAACCTCCGCTGTCGACTTTGTTCGATTCACGTGGCTCAACCAGAGGCTAGGCCAGGTGATCGACGACAAAGAGGAGGAGGATGAGATATTCGACGTCAGCGAATACGACAAAATCGCAGCCATCACGCCCGTCGAGGACGGCGATCGTTTCGTCAGCAACCCTACTGTCTGGATCGGTATGTTGCCCGATTCTCTCACCGCTACCGGTGCGCATGATGTAGCCAAAGGAATCCGTGACTACCTCAACGGGCTCCAAGTCGAGAATATCGACATCGCGTTTCGCGAGAAGAAGTTCAAGTTCTTGGCCGGGCCAGCCCTTTACCGTCCCGTCGAGGAAGGTGACGCTCTGCAGACGGTGATCGACGACGTCTCCGTTGCTCTCAGTCTGTCCATCCGGGGTTTCAAGACGTCCATGCAGGGAACGCTTGGACCCTACTTCCGCGTTGACAAGAAACTGTACGCCATCACTGTCCGTCATAACTTGTTCCCTCTCGACGACGACAACGCGGAATATCGCTTCAACCGTACGTTTACTTGACCTTCTTGAGAATCTAAGAGCTTTCTGACTCTAGCCCCTACAGCCTCTACACCCAAGAAGGAAGTCCTTGTTATGGGCGACATCGCGTTCACGAACTACAAAGCTTCTATCCAGGCGCACATTGGTACGCTTCTAGACACCGTAAAAAGTCTCAAGAAGAGAGTCGATGCGTACAAACGTAAGGTGGAGGATGGAGTCGACGTCGATCAGTCGAAGGTCATACTGCAGGAGAACGAGGTCGAGCTCTCCAAGACGGAGCGGCATATCAACGAGCTCAAACGGTTCTTCCTCATCATCGATAAGAGGTGGGGCAGGCGCAAGCACCGTGTCATTGGGCACGTCGTTTGGGCTCCCCCCATCGCTGCCGGTCAGGCTCCTCACGACTACATCTGCGACCTGTGTGTCGTGGAGTTAAACAAAGATAAGTTCAGGAACTTGATGGGCAATGTCTTGTGTCTAGGTGCGGTGATAGTCTGTCTCATTGACTTGCGCTGATCTGAATCATACATCTCTTTCAGGAACCAAGTACACCGAGTCGAAGCTGTTGGGCTTGATCTATGGACGCGACGATGTACCTTCTGAGTTCAAGTTCCCCGACCACGGTCTCCTGCACCTTAGACACATTCTCACCGCCGACGAGGTCAAGCACCCCAACAGCAAGGACACTCAGGGTGATCCCATTCGTCGCGTTCTCAAAGACGGCCACATGACCGGTCTCACTGTCGGTGGTCTGGGCAAGTTTATGTCCTTTGTTCGAAAGTACTTCCCCACAGGTCATCAGGAGTCGGTCGAGCTGCCCATTTTCAATCACGAGGACGAGCCTGGCACCTTCTCCAAAGGAGGCGACTCCGGATCCCTCATCGTCGACATTCTCGGCAGGTTTGTGGCGTTGCTTACTGGTGGGTCGAATAAAGGAACCGACGGCTCCGACATCACCTATGCCACTCTCTTCGAATGGGTCTGGGAGCTCGTGTGCAAGGAGTTCCCTGGTGCGAACTTGTATTTCGAAGACCCCGTGGCCTTCTTCGCCAACAATGACTAGTGGGCTCAATCACCGGTGCGGTTGATGTGTTCCAAAGCTCGTATTTCACCGCAAGTTATGTCGGGAGTTAATACAACAAGGAAGCAATATCATCGGATAGGAGCTGGGGGGGAGGGGCATAACAGACCGCGTGCGGTTCCGGGCCCCGCCAGGTTCACAGGATAACTCTAAGGGGTTCAAGCGGCCCCACGAAATAATCGAACTCTGCTAAGGAGGCGTATCGAGAACTAGAATGCTTCGGTCAGGAAGATCTTAAGCACCGCAGACCCAGTACTGCCCGGCGCATCAAGCTTCACATAGCTCCGTTTGTTGATGTTGTTCAGAAGCTGCGCGCGGATGGTCAACTACGTTGGAAGCTGTGCCGTGGTTATGGGCTTACGGAGAAACTCCCTCTCGCGCAAATCCTGTCCTTCTTGAATATGGATGTCCGGAGGAGCACTTCGAAGGAGACCGATTGTCCGTAGAACTGTTTATTTGTTTCTATAAACCAGTTTTCTGGACCGCTCCTGTGTGAGGCTGAATAACGGTAATAAGGATAGAAATATGAAGTAAACACAAACCATGTGTGCTCATCTGAACCATCTACGGCCTTCGTGGTTGGTGAAGTCATGTGGTTCTTGTTCCCGTACTTGAACTTGACACACAACTGATATTGCCTCGATTTGTTCAGCGAAATTTTGATGCTCTGAGCCTGCAATCTCAACTTCCCTGGTAGTTCTGCCAGCCCCGTCCGCCCTTCAGTGGTGTGCGTGGCTTGGGGAAGGTTACGGAATTGTAAGAAGGCATCGCAAGCTCGGGCTGTTGACGGGCGATTTCCAGGATCCCTGCTCCAGCATTTCTCAAGGAACACCCAGACACCATCGTCAATCCCGTCAGAGGGACGCTGGGGGATTTCCCCGGCCTGTATCTTCGCCAGTGTAACGTTATCGTTGTATTTGGAGTACGGCATGCTCCCCGTCAAGACCTAGGAGGTTAAGGTGAGATTCGACCCTTGGTTCAGATGACATATGGCGGTGGGAGCTCACTTCATAGACGATCATACCTATCCCGTACACGTCGCTCTCTTTCGTTATTAGAATCTTATCGGCCCCGTGGTCTTCAGGCCACTGAATTTCCGGTGCAGAATACCGGTAGTTGTCGATATCGCCTCCGGATTGTATATGGCTCGCAACCGAAGTGCCGGGTACGGCCACCATTGAGCTGCGACCTTCAGTAGCCAATTGAGCTGAGCCGTTGTTATCGATCAGTATGTGACTCTGCCGACGCCGTTAGATCACATCAACAACAATAAAGTTTCGCATACTGGTCTCAAGGAGCCGTGGACCAAACGGTTTTCGTGCAGGAAATTCAATCCGTTGGCTGCATCCAATAGCTATTTGCGGGTGCAAGTAAGTGTCAAGAGCATGTGATTTGCCTGAGTGTACTGGCCAAATCAAACCGGTTGACATCTGGCTTCTTCTTCAGGTAGTCGATGATATTGCCGTTCTCATACCAGGGAAATACCAGGCAAAAGTCGGAGACAGTGGTCGATACCCCGCGGAGTGGGAGAAGGTTGTCGTGCTTGATCTGCTTCATCAGTACCACTTCCTTGCAGAACCGCTAGATTATCTGTCAGAACGACGACGAGCAACCCTCTCCCTGATATATCGTACGATATACTTACACTTTTGGTTCTTTGTGCGTGAGGATCGTCCCGGGGCACCTTGAGGATCTTGAGAGCCACTACCTCATCGTTATACTTACCCTTCCAAATCTCGGTCACTGGGGAGATGCGTTGCGCATAGTCTCCCTCCTTCACAACGCCCTCAAGTTTATATAATGCTGGGACAATGCGATGGTGACCACACAACCTCCGGAGTTCAATGACAGTCTTCCATTTCGACCTTGGATTCCCACGCGCGAGCTCCTAGACCAGGCATACGATTAGAGCCGGGATAGAAAGTAGCGAATTGCATACCCTGGCGATCTCATTGATGCGTTTTTCAGCCTCTCCGAAACTCAAATTCTCTGAACGAAATACCGTTGGGACCATTCAATGACTATCAGCGTGGATTGTGCGCACCGTTATAATTGCCGGAGATAAAGGGAGCACGGTGTTCGCCAGACAACGAGTCAAAGGACGAACCGCATGAATCATGGGAAACACCAGAGCGGTGTGTGTTAAACATTGGATTTTGACCCTCTGAACTATCGCGGGCCTGGGAGCTCGGTGGCCTGGGATGCTGCGGGGTTGTCAATGATTGGGTTCCGTTTGTAGGTGTCATGGAGACAGGCCCGGGGTTAGTCACATCGTCCACTTTCCCCGCCGGTCGCCATGAAGCCAAAGACGGGTTTGTAGCGCGTAACGTGTAACTGCAGGAAGCACGTAAGGAGTTTGGTTCTACGAGGAGAGAAAACACCAGCCATTCGCGTAGGAATCCAACCACTCTTGCCATAGTCGGCCGACGAGCAGGGTCTTGCTGCCAACAGCTGACTGTCATTCCCCACACAGAGTCCACTAGACCCAGCTCTTGCGCCTCCTGGGGACGAGAAGGCCGTTCACCACCCGTGATCTTTAGAATAATGGACTGCTGTTTGATGTCTTTGAATGGCTGTTTTCCTGTAAAGACCTAAAGCAGGATTTGGGCGTTAGGGGAGCTATCCATCCAACTGTGACGTAGGTGCCTGGAGACATGAGGACGAACCTCTATGACAACCATGCCGAAAGCAAAAATGTCCGCTTCCCGCGTGATTTTATCGGCCTTCTCGAGGATCTCTGGTGCAGCCCACGCTGCAGTATATCCCTTTGCCTGCGTTACAAGAACAGAGTTCATTCGGCGAACGATTGAGGCAAGTCCGAAGTCCGTCAAACGAGCATGGCCGTCGCGGTCAACGAGGATGTTTGGCTAGTCGAGAGTTATCAATG
>Ga0307517_10012129_pt1 | contig 11869 bp, 10 predicted proteins | sample 23_EM_MG_FD_194515 | JGI IMG/M metagenome (GOLD analysis project Ga0307517, IMG submission 194515) | Populus trichocarpa ectomycorrhiza microbial communities from riparian zone in the Pacific Northwest, United States - 23_EM | ecosystem: Host-associated > Plants > Roots > Unclassified | place... | reverse complement strand
GATTTCAACCAAATTGGAGCTTGGTTCGAGATTATGCTTGAAGAGGTTTATCCGAAAATGCGGGTCAGTTCGATTTATTACCAACGAACAGTGCGTGTTTTGTGATTCGCTCTTCGCGCTTTTTATTGAATTTCTCCGTGCTGTTCTCAGCACAGAAATATTATCATCGAGCTACCTAGGGAAGTTGAAGACATAAATCAATATCTTGGGGCACACTTCTATTCCAAATTCCTCACCCACGACACTGACGGCCATCGCAAAGTGCTTATATACGAGTATAAATATGCCACGTTTGGAGATCCAGGAGAAAGAAGTACGTCGTTCTGTTTTCCTCTGCCATTTCACCTTTTTAACCTTGTTTCCCAGACTGGTCTGTCGGATACCCGAATTACAAAAGCATTCCACCAGATATACCCATTATAAGACCTTTCCCTTTACTACCGTTCCCGCCCCCACTACCCGAAAGCGATATTCCTTATGCTCGCCAGGTCCCTCTCGATGTTCTCGCGGCAAACGAAAAGAGACATGTATTACAGGCACTGAAAACGGCCGAAGCCACCCCATCATGTTCAAGCTCAACATGTGACCCTCGTTTAAGCTTCGAACCTTCACAACCACGCAATAACGAACCCACGCCTAACCTTAGTATTCCTTTGTCGCCATCCAGCAACCATAGGAAAAGCAGCACAGTGGAGATCCCTTCTCCTTCGACTGGGACGTTCACACCGTATGTTGCGCAGAGTCATCTCGCATCCCACCTCAAGACATCTATACCCCATAATGTGCCATTTTCTGCTCAGGCTGACCGGATCGCGAAGAGAGACCCGTATGAGGAAGGTCTGTGTTGAATTTTAACCCAAACTACTCTCATTCAATTCCATTGCAGACGAAGAATCCCGCACCATACTGCGCTCTTCCCAGTCCGTTAAGGCAGAAGAAGCGGATGACTTCCTTGCATCATTATTTTCTGTCAAAAGAGAAGAAGAGACATATATCAAACCCGAAGGTATTGTTCACTAACCGAAACGATTTTGTGACTTCCTCTAATTTTCACATGTCATACATAGATGAGGATGATTACCGGCCTTCAGCAGAGCTGTTGGCTGCCCTGAATACCCTTCCACCAGAACTGCTCGATGTTAAGATGGAGGCTGACGAGGAAGAGATAAAACTTCGAGTCAAACCTGAACCCATAGAGCACGAGATCGGTGGTACGTGAAATCATACTTGATCATACTTTCAAACCAGGTCGTGCTAATGGCAAGCTAATGAATAAATTGTATAGATTATGATCCATTGGATGAGCTACTCGCTGCGTTGGCGGAACCTCCTTCTGAATTGAGACCCCAGCACGTCAAATCAGAGGTTGATGGTAGGCAACAATCTTTGCTTATTGTTGAATTTGAGGCTAATGGCCCGGAACCTTAGATTATCAACCTTCAGATGAGCTGCTCGCTGAGCTCTCTGCACTACCACCCGAACTTTTACGCTCTCCCAGTGATGATCTCCCAGTTAAAAGCGAACAAGACGCACCTGGTTAGTTGAAACTTAGTGTGCTAGTTCCCCTCCACTAAGGCTTCTTGTCCTTTAGCTGGGTTTGACGAACGCAAATTTACCCCGAGGGTGAAGCAAGAACCCATGGAAGGTATGCTACCCCATACCTGTAAGCACAGTCCTTATCATTGCCAATTCTCTGTGGAGTCTGATCGAAGGTTTTTTCAGTGCATCGATCCGGCCATTCCTCTGCTGCTCCACGACCCTCGGATCCGCGTCCATCCGCATTCCAATCCAACCTCCATGTCAAATCGGAACCTATGGACGATAGATACCAACTCAAACACTTCCCTCCTCCAAATCGCTCTTTACCTCGACAAGTTGACTACGACGCGTCCCGAGATCCTCGCCTCAAACGAGTTGATATACAAGGTCCGCTGGCCTTATTTTTTCACTTTGGGAGCTGCCCTAGTGACCTTGCTTCTTATAGGGAAGAACTCTGGTGATAAACGAGATGGCAGCCATCTTTCTCGTCTTCATGGTGGGTTTGAGTGTCAACATCTTCGAAGTCGGTGGGCTAATATCTTCTCTCCCAGCCAACACTTCGAAACGCATCAAGAAGGAATATCTTGAAGATTAAATTGTAGTGATTGTGAAGGCCAAACTGTGTATGAACTTAGAGAGATTATCCTTGTACTCATCGCTATGTACTAAGCACTGATATCTGAATGCTGTCGGTACATGTGCGAAATCTTACATAAACATTCCATCGTTGGTAACACTCACCTCTACTGCAAATGAATTTTTGCTTCGAAATTCTTGACGAGATATTCCAATATGTCTACCATGACTCCACCAGGACCAAAGGAGCCGCTCGCGACATGCTCGCATTAGCCCAGACATGCCACACCTTTGCGGACATGGCGCTGAATATTCTATGGCACACGCAGGACAATTTTGTGCATTTGATCAAGGTCTTGCCCCAACGATGTTGGTATGAGAACGGGGAAGATATTTTCGACGGTAACTTTGTGAGCACTTCTGCCATCTGTGATGTATTTGGATGATGTTCAAATGGTTATTTGTAGGGATTAATCGTTTCAGTGAAAGCAATGCCTACTATCGACGAATTTAAGAGGCTCAAAACATACGCCTGTCGTATTCGGCGGATAGCCTATCTCCCATATGTGCGTCACAAGGACACCAATGTGCCACAAGATCAGAGAGCGTTGAGTGCGCTCCTGTTTTACCCCGACTTTCTGGATCAACCTCTCTTTCCAAACCTTCGGCAACTGGAATTTGTCAACGCCAAACACGCCATTCATTGTCTCAAAACTTTCCTATTAACCAAAACGATTTCTTTATCTCTCTTTTGGGATGATTCAGGACCCGACATACGTTTCAATCCTGCCTTGCGGGATTTGTTTCTGATTATCGAACACCACGCGTTGAATATGGAAGAGTTGGACTTGGGCTCCTTCCAGTCCGGTGTCGTTATGAATACAATTCAGGGGCCTCAGGATCTCTCAGCTCTCATGTGCAAGATGTCGGAATTGCGAGGGCTCGCTACAGGATCGCGGTCACTTAACCTGGATGCCCTTCGCCATTTGGCTTCATTACCTCGACTACACAAGCTGCAAATTTCTAACACGTCAAAGGATATACTGGAATCTATCCGAACGCCGCATTGTGCGGTATTTTCAGAGCTCCAACAACTCACGTTGCATGAGACTGACATCCCTTCTTTTACCCGACTTATCGCCCGCTTGAAGCCTTTACGGCTGCAAGCTCTGACGCTTTTCATCGAACCCAATCCAACTGCAGCCGAAATCCACTCAATCTTCTCAGTGCTGGAGAAATCGACCCAGCATGTCAATCTGCATCGTGTGGTGCTGAAGCTGTTATGGCGTGAAGCTGATAATACAGTGCCGTACAGGAGAGGGGATTCTATCATTGATGGGTCTATCTTAGAGCCTTTGCTCTCTTTCCGAAACCTGACTGTGGTGGAGCTGAACCTGCCTTGCGCGTTTGATATCGGGGACGAGCAAGTTAGAGCGATGGCTGAAGCGTGGCCACGGCTGCGCCGTCTGCAGCTGGGTTCGCTGATTGGGCGGTGGGAAGCACCGTCAGTTACGTGTACCGGCATTCTTTCCCTCGTACGCAACTGTCGTGAGTTGGAGTATTTGGCCCTCCCTTTTAATGGGTCGGGTGATTCCGTACCTCTGCGCTCTTCTCTCACACCAGCGGATGTCAACAAGAGGATTACCTATCTCCATGTCGGCAATGGGGAGACGAAATCTGTGTACACCGAACGCGTATTGCAGTTTCTGCGGTATATTTTTCCGAGACTATGTGGTATTGAAGGTAAATAGTTATACGGTGAACCTTTTATAACCCATACCATTTTGGGGTAACTTTGGCGATCTTTGAGTCCGGTTTTGCCTCGTTTGGAAATTGGGCTGGCCCTCGGCATTCTGACCTGAAAAAGTAGCTACCCATTGTCTTTTGGGGGGCATCAGATTGCAGGGTAGCTGGCGATCTCCGTGCGAAAAGGTATGGGTTATAACAGGTTTGGCTACATGGATCTGGTTCCCGTCAACGCGAGTGGGAGAATGTTGTCCGTCGCTTGAAGGATGCTGACAATGCGGCGTAATGCAGGAATAAAGTTGATATGTCCACCCTACCGTGGGATGTAGCGATAACATTTGTGTGTGTGTGAGTATTGAATTTATTCTAGGACTCCGAGTGGCGTTTCCGAATAGCATTCCGCGAAGCAGGTGAACTATATGGAGTAGTACATTTACTTACGGACGATTTCATTAGCAACAAGCAACCATCAGTCTAAAATTACTTAGGGAGTTGTTGGCCATATACAGTATAGGCCTTTTTGCTTATCACCGTGGCTAACATTGAATTTTAGCTTCAATGATGGCGTCTAGCGTCAAAACAGACTTGATCGATCATCATGATTGGGGCATGGTCATCTGACGTGAATTTCTGGAGGTCAGGATTTTTAAATTTTAGCGCCGGTCATAAATTCGATTCTTGGCACAATTAATTCGAGCAGTTCAATTGATCACCAACGGAAAGGCACCAGGATGGAACTTGGGCGCCTGCAATTTTACGGACATCAATCAACGTCGAGGCCAACGTCAATGAAATATATATGAGGTGCAGGGTCCAAACCCTAAAGTATAATCATTTTGATAATACTAATGAACGTCCAAATGTGGCCGAGACGTTCTTAACCCTGCACACACGCGCCCGACACCTGCTCCCTGCCTGAAGGGGCCCCATTGAACATTGAACCTCATGCACCATGGATTAAGGGTGAGTTACTTCCGCAGCTGCGGCATGCGCGACATCGGAAGCCGTGTTCGAGAAGCTGACTATAGATTGTTCTATGGAGGAGAGAAGAGAGAATGTGGAGTCGGATATTCTGGAGTTTTGCGAGTTGCTTACTTCCTGACATTCTTTCTGACAGAATTGATGGTGATTTGTTTCCATGATCAAGGGAATCTGGGAACAAAAATAGGTGGGCTTATTTAAATAACAATAATACAAAATGGAATGATTGTGGCAACCTCATGCGACTTATGTGCGACGTTTCTGTATATAAACATTTTTTGCTCGGGAGGTATTGATTGTCGACGTGTCACTTGGCGCGATGACAGAAATGGGGTATGCCCAAGGCGACGCCCGTCCAAGACCGAAACCTCTCCCTGTAAAAAAAACAAAGCCCTCAACAGCCCTCAACACTTCCGGGGTGTGGCGAGCTCCACCTAAAAGAGCTGACAATTGAATTATTACGATAGATAGAGCTATTAGATGGAAATATGCTGAGAACAGCCACAGACGCACCAGTTCTACAGTCGCACGATGCCTAGGCCTTGTGCAGGAAATTTTGAGTGGAAGTGACGCGTTGTGTCGGTGTTGGGGTAAATCCGAATTCAAAGATGGTGGCTAATAGCAACACACGTGCCAATGGCGGATCTGCTATCGCACCAGTGGCAGTGGTATACATACGCAGGTGTTGCATGCCAACTTGCAGTACACTCTTGAGTGCTCTAGTTTAGCAGAAAATAAATTTGGGGGCACTGCAGACTAAAAAGCCAAGGTCGGTTCTTGTCAGATCTGACTCGGAGTACCCTTTGGGAAATCAGTAATGAGCAAGGGCCAACTTTGGGTCTTTGACGGAGAGTTAAACCCTATCATCTTGAGATTCGGAAATCAGAATGCTGGAAAAGGAGATAATTACATAAATTCCGATTTTGTTCAGGTCTCCTTCACACCCTCATGACCGAGTCCTCGGGACTCGTACCTGTACCTTCTTGTACTCCTAGTTTCTAGCGTACGCGTATATTCTTTCTTGTTGATTTTGCTAATTACCGATTGCTACTGCAGGTCGCCGAAAATTCTGTGGAGGCGTACGTGTCGCCAGTAACACCATTTGCCGGATTTCGGAATTCAAAACATATCCACGTCCACCTTTTTTTTTTTTTCTTACGATAGACCGACATTTATGGCACCTCGGCGTAATCTTGCACCCAATTCGCTCAGTGCACAAGACTCTCTGGCACCGAACACACCTTTGGTTCAGCCACGTTCGACCTCGCCGTCATCTGGATTCACCCAATTTCTGACCAAACCATCAAAATGGTTTAATCGTAGTGCTTCCGCGTCGAAAGCTTCATCGACAGTGTCGGAATCGAGGCCGAGTGTTGGTTCGGGGGGGAGGAAGCATAAGATATCGCGGCCAACAGACCCAAGGCCAATTTTGGACGGATACGCAGGAGGTGCCAGTCGGTGAGTGCTTCGCGTATTCTTTCACTTTAAAATTCCACCGTTCCATTTCTTGTCGCCTTCCTGGTGTTCGGCGAGTTTTATGAAGTGTCTGACTCCTATGTTTTGACGCCAGATCTGTTCTCGACCTCTCTGCTCGATCTCAGGGGTCTGTGGAAGTCTCGAGATTCCATGACTCCAGTGTACCTCCCAGCCCAACAACTCCACAAAATCGCGGGCTGGGAGACCTTCGTAACATTTCGCGAAGGGCGTGGTCCAAGTCAGCAGATGACTTGAGTAAAATTTCGCCTGGGCAATTCTCTCCCATCAAGACACATTTCCAGGAAAGAATCGCAGAGTACCGTAATCGCAGTGACAGCAATGCAAGTGCTGTTTCGCCATCGAGTTCGACCCCATCTCCTAGTGTTGGCAGTAACCGGCACCCATTTCCTTCGTCAGGCTCATCACCGCCATCGGCTGCCATTTCTCCTCCTCGCAGTTCAACGCTTCCTCCTCTTTCTATCTCTATATCCACTCCAAATCCCGCCGAGGATCAACTTTCGAGCTCTACCTCACCCAACCATGTCCACACACGATCACATTCTTTTACCCCAAAGTTGCCATCAAAGTTGGCCACGCCCCGATATCCAGCGAGCCCTACGCGCAGCAACGACCGCAGAATCGATCGCGAATATGACGCTCGTGACTTGGATCAACCTCTTCAGGGCACGCCCACGCGAGTCGCATTTGGCTTTGGATTTGGAGGGCTGAACCACAACAAGATGATGATCCAGGAACCAAACACCCCGGGTCCTTCAACGACAAACCACCGCGTCACGACTCTCCTTCCACCGCCGACAATTATTGAGCCCGGTCAATCTCAGGAGGACGGAGAGGGACAAGAAGCGGGCCCAGATCTTAAAAGGTCGTCGCAAATCGTGTTTCACAGCGGTTTCATCAATCGTTTAGCTGATGTACCGGCGAACTTCAATCATGCCAATTTACCTCTGTCCAAGGGTTGGAAGCCTTTCAAACTCGAGTTGAAGGGTTCCAAACTCTACTTTTACAAGCCTCCCGGAGACAGAGCAAACCCGATTAAGGATCTTTTCCCCACTAGCCTCATCCCACCTTCGGAACAGGACGACGACGTTAATGGTGATGCGGGCCTCTTAGAGGATTCATCTCGCAAGCCAAGAGCGAGGGAAGATAGTAACTCGGGTACAATTGGCCGCAAGAAACGAGCATTCTGGGGCAGGCGGACACATCCGGACTTGATTCGCGACGCTTCGGGTGGGATTGAGAAGGGGACCTTTGAGGCGTTGACCCATGAAGCCGTTTTTGCCACTACTTTCTCGTTATCGCCTCCTGTTGGTGTCGACATCAACACCAACACTACCCAAGCCGATATTCAGCGGTTGACCCAGTGGCATGATTTGGCGGCTTCTATCCTTTTTTCCATCCCATTCGTTGTTGGACGCCAAATTTTCGAGGCGGAATTCCTTCGTTGCTGCTCTTATCTCGTCAGCGGTGCCGAAGATAGCGTTCGAGACCACGAAAAATCGCGGGTTGTGTGGCTCGCCAACGAGTATCTGCGGTATCATGGACAAGCTATCGACCTTCCTGCCTGGAACGAGTGGAAACAGGAAGCAATTCCCGGAATCGAGCTTACTGCTGAAGCACCTACCTTCTCATCTGGTATGATCGCGTCATCGTCAACTCAAGCGATGTTCCATCCTTCTCCTGCCCTCGGTTCCACCGTTGCATCTCCGGAGGTCAATACATTCTCTCCAAGACCAGAAGAGGCCGGTAAAACTACATCACTCCTCGAGGCGCTTTTCTCTTCAGCCGCTCATCCACATCCTGAAATTCGGGGGTACGACAAGCAACAGTCACCGAGACTTGGGTTGGTACCACCGGTCAATCGATTTCCTTGGGCTGCTTTGCGCGAAGAAGGTCTTACACGAGACGTATTGCTTTACCTCGACCCGTTTTTGGTTGCCAAGAGTTTGACGTTGTTCCATCGCTCGGTATTGGAACAGTGTCCAGACAACCTCACTCTCGACTTTATCATCACACCGGAGGACGGTTCGGATACGAACCAAGATCATAATTTCGCTCCTCCATCCCCCTCACCTGTATTGGCCGCTTCGTCTTCGTTATTTGGCAGTGACGAACAACCACATTGGTTGACTAAGCTCATCCTCCTACAAATCCTTGGCGGGGATACCTCAGGCGGATACGTCAATAATTACGCCAATGGCCAACCTACCTCACCTGGACGTCGCTCTGAGGAACGCGGCGGCGGCGGAGCCGGTCAAACCTCCCGAACCCATTCACGATCCGAGTTGATTTCCGTTTGGGCTCGAGTCGGAGAACTGTGCCGGCTCGCGGGCGACGAAACCTCATGGCGTGCGATATTTGCTGCATTGTGTTCGCGCCCGGTTGCACGTCTCGATAAAGCTTGGAAGCGCGTTAACCCGCAAGCTTTGGCTGTCATCGAGGCGTGGGCTCATATGCTTAATAATGCCGATTCGTCGGCGGGTGTTGCGCAGCCGAGGGTGACTCCTTGGGGAAGCGATGTGAAGGATCGCGTGAACCAGGAGTTGATACAGGCGCGGACGGAGAAGGAGGGTGGAGATCCGATGGTCCGGATGGATGGGGTGGCGCATGCGCGACGCGCGTTCGATGCGTTTAGGACCGCGTTCTCGTTATGTCCCAGGAAGACGCAGATTTTGGAGAACGAGATTGGCGATGATATGAGGAAGATGGTTGGTTTCTGGAGAGAGATGGCGGCTGAAGGAGGAGGGACGAGTGGGATGGCTATTAAGTTCCAAAGGTGAATTATAATTTTAATTTACAATTTTGTACTAATATTGTTATTTCAGGGTGGAACAGTTTATGTCTTTATCCCTCGCTGCTGAGCCTCGCAGGAGAGGACTATTCGAGCCTCACTTCTGGACCAGGTCATCACCCTCCCAAAGCACTTCCGTCTCTCTCCTTCCATTATTATTCCCTGACCCCTTGCCGACCTTAACACTAATGGACCGATCGAAGCTCGTACGCGGACGCCTCGATAGCGATGCATCAGACATGCAATATTTACGCAGTCTCGATTCTCAATTGCGCCAGGAGGGTAGCCGACAATTCCAAGGGCTCGACAATAACCAGGACTTCACGAAACGTCTCATTATGGGTCAAGGCGGTACTTTAATTTCTGTTCATAATGGAGATCTGCTCTTGGTGGTTCAGAGTGGTGGTTTCGAATCTGCCCCGTCATCTAGGCCGCCGTCGCGGTCTACGGGCTCGGCTGAAGGAGGGGATAAACCGCTCGCACGGAATCCTTCAATTCGTGTGAAGCCAACTTCGTCGCAGGGACTTGAACGGAAAACCAGTACGGCGCGACGAAGTTCTTTGCCTGCTGTTTCGCATCTCAGCCGCCAGAATTTCGTAACGTCTGAACCCTCCTCGGATCCTCCTCTTCGCGTTTTTGTTCAAGCTGGTACATTGAACAATTTGGTTAACACGCTCGTCCATGGGCTCGAAAACGTTTCTGTTTCCGTGGCCGATGATAATGGGGAAATGTCTCTTCGTGAAGGCATGAATCGGGAACTGGTTGTTGATCGTGCAGAGTTCGCCCGGGTGTGGTGGAATGTTTTTAGAAGCTTCGTCACTCCTTTCGTCTTTTTCGAGGTATGCACCCTTTCAACTCGTTCGGTATCTATGTATTATACTGATACTTTTTCATCCAGCTTTTGCGCAAGATTTACATCACCTCACAACCCTCTGGCCCATCACCAACGATTTCTGACTATATGCAGGTGTTCAGCAAGCGAACCGAAGTTTTCGTCACGATCAAGGAGTGGCTGACCATCGGTGGCGGCGCTCAGGACATTTTGGATGACGTCCAGTTGTACAACGCCGTCTGGTCCTTTTTAGAGAGCGCTCCGGATCACTCTGTTCTCAAAGCAACCATGTTCGACGCTCCTCCAGTCCAAAAGGCCTGGGAATACCTCGTTGAGGCGAAACGCTCTGTTATCTCTGCTTTCAAGTCGCAGACTATGCGGCCTACGATATCTCGCCATAACCCACGAATGCCAGGAAATAGGAACCCGCAAACGAGGAATATCAGTGTTACTCGTGATCCCCCTGATTTGGATAGGATGGACCCAGAGGCGTTTGTTGATAATATTGATGGAATGGCCTCTGCGGCTCTCAGTAACGTAACACAAGAGGTACGGGTGTCTAGATCAAATCTCCTTTTCTTCTTCGCTTATGAATGTAACTTAGGATCTCTACGTCACTGTCGATCTTCTCGAAGTTCAAACGTCTGATCGCACTGGCTGGTTCTTATCTCGAGACGCCGGCTCATTCGAGGAGTTGGTGGAGATTCAGACGATATACTCCCATATCCAAGAGATCGAACCTTCCTCGTTAATCTCCGAACTTACGCAAGATGCTCTGTATCGATTACTCCCACCAGGCGTGCGGAGCTGCATTCGGGCGTACAGTATCATTCGCAAATGGCTCATATCGAAACTCGTCGCTCCGAGAATTGGTCTTCGTTCCAGACAAGCTCGGATGGAGTTACTCATCCAGGCTATCGAAGTATGCCGGTTACGAAACACCGAGACGCCTTCGACATCGCAATTGATCGACCAACCGTGTGTGAGGTCGTTTGTGGAAGCGGTGACGACCTCTGCTCTCCTGAGCGTGGAGAGTCGATTACACCATCGCGCGTGGCAGGGTGTGGCTTTCGGACGTGGTAGCACGTGCGATTCGTTATCTTCGCTACTTTTGCGACCTTACGTCCAATCTACCTCATCTGGAGACTCATTGACAGTCGACATGGGTTGGCTCTTGGAACGTATGCTTGAGCTTATTGCTACGCCGGACGTTATCGAAGCTTCAGCTGAGGAAAGCCAGAATCTTGTTAATTTTGACAAGCGCAGGTGAGTAACGTCGAATCTGATCTTCGCAAACGTCATCTCATCTTTTTTCATTGAAGGCACCTCTGTAATCTTATCAGCAAATCCTCCTCCCTCCCATCGGCCCGTAAGAACCTTTATTCAGACGAATCGAACCGACGGGGCTTCGAGCGTCTTAACATCATCGAGAAAGAGGTCCTTATGTTGCAATTCGACATCCGCGGGATCAAGGAGGAGGCAGCGAGAGAATCGGCCAACCCAGGGATGAATGGAACGCCTTCTACGAAGAAGACGATCCGACCTTTCCACAGAGTTGTCTCTATCCAGATCGAAAAGAATCGCAGAGACAAAAACCTACGAACTCGTCTTCAACGGGAAAAGGCCCAGGAACAAACCAAGAACGACCGACGAGATGATCTTCTCAATCGCGCTATGCGTCCGCGGAAGCCCCTTTCCAATGCGCAGAAACAACATCGGAACAAGAAAAGCATGTCTGCTTTCTTGAGCTTTATGCGTCCTATCTCCAGTGCTTTTGTTTCCGAGAGCCCGAACACCGTGAACCTCAAACGGACTGCGTCGAAATTGGATTTTCCTGCCAGCGGCAAACCCTCGCTTGTGCTCAGCGTTCTCGATGCACAGGTCGCACAGTTTATTAATAACGAGCGATC
>Ga0307517_10012128_pt1 | contig 11869 bp, 14 predicted proteins | sample 23_EM_MG_FD_194515 | JGI IMG/M metagenome (GOLD analysis project Ga0307517, IMG submission 194515) | Populus trichocarpa ectomycorrhiza microbial communities from riparian zone in the Pacific Northwest, United States - 23_EM | ecosystem: Host-associated > Plants > Roots > Unclassified | place... | reverse complement strand
GCCTTTCTAAGAGCTATTTCGATATGTTTCTGTGCTTCAATGTCCTTATTGGCAGTAAAGAGGATCATGCTGTATGTCAAGGAGACAACCGCCTGAATAAATGTATTATCGCTCAATTCCGCCTGCTTCCATGCTTCCTCGATGGCGTCCGGTGCCTCCGGAAGCCTTCGCTCACGGTAATGCACACGGGAAATGGCCTGATAGGCAACAGCAAGGTTAGACGTGTTCCCCACAGCCATCAGCATGACCCTAGCACGGTTCAGGTGTTGCAGGGCCACCTGCCGCTGTAGAGCTTGATCCAGAACACTTCCAAGCATCACCAGACTCCGGCTATGTATGACGTCATCCGAAAGGGCGGCACACTTCCAACTCCCTTCGCCAAGGAAACTGCCATGTCCAAGTCTTGTACTAATGTTGCACGCGCGGCGTCTACAAGATCGATGCCACATTGGCCGCCGAGCCGTTGCGACTCAAGGTCATCCGAAAGGTGGGTGTTGAAAACGTGGTAGGCTTCCTGCACTTGGTAGTAAGCGAACTGATGGTTGCCGAGTTGCTGATGGGTCCTGCCCAAGCGGGAGCTATGTACCTCTTGATCTCGGAGGCTTTTGCCCTTTTCACGGTTTGGTTGGCGACCTCGAGGCTGGATTTTGTGTCACACCGGTGCCAGCTAAAGGCGATGAGAGCCTCTAAGGTCCTATCGTATGAGACCATAGGTTGGCTTGAAAGCGAACCAAGAAGAATGGACTGGATGTTGGTGTCTTCGGCTGTGAGCGCCTTCGAATTGACTGAGAATGTAAAGTCGTGAAAGCGGCAAGCATGGTTCATGATATATTGACAGCATGATAACTCTACTTGCTGACGCACTTCATCTGTGATCCGGCCATGCTTCTGCATAAATGACTGAACGACAGGGATTACGAAGAGAAGTGGAGAGTCGGAATTTTGCTGTTTGATCTCGACCAGCAACCCCGCATCGAATAACGTGGCAATAGCAGAGGTGATCATATCAAGGGTTGGTGCCCACCATCGAAGATTCTGCCTCGTTGTTCCTGCGGGCAGCAGAGATAGAATGGCGAGAAGCAAAACAGCATCATGATCTTGCTTGACAAGGTCACTGTCAACAGAGAGGGTGATGCTTCGGTTCATGTTCTTTTCTAGCGAATTCGTGACAGAGAGCATGTTAGTGCCGGACTTGTTCCAGTCGTCCAACAACTGCTTCGCCGTCGATCGCCCTCGTTTTCCTAAGTTTGCCATAAGGGTGACAGCGAATGGCATGTGCCCCAACGCGGCCACTAGACGACCAATATCCGGATCGCCCTTTGAACTGGGATTGATGTCATGGAAAATCCGACGGCAGGCTCGTTCATCGGTGGGCTGAATCTCCCTCGTTTGCCATTTGACAGCATCGCACGGCGGGTATGCTCCACGCATCGTGACGAAGATCCCGACATGGCTCAACATAGCCAGTCGACAGAGGATATCATTGACCTGCTTTTGTGTCTCGCCAGGCGCATTCCAGGGAGTCTCGAAATTGTCGAGGAGGAGGCGGGGCTCCTTCGAGGCGTTGAGTTCGAAGATGATCTTGTCAAGCGTGACCTGTTTGTCTCCGGGTACCTGTAGGTGTGCGTAGAGGATCTCGAGGAAGGTGCTTTCCGATGTAGCTCCAATGCAAGACACCCAAATACAATTTCCACCTGGAAACCGCTCCTTGACCAGAGACAATTCAACGACGGCCAACGAAACCGAAGTCTTTCCCATCCCACCTGGTCTAAGAATGCAAACGCGAGAAGTTTCCTCATTCATGAACAGCTGCGCTATTTCTTCGACCAACGCCTCCCGCCCGTGGAAGATGTGCGGCTTCAGAGGCATCCGTTGTCGAACGGCCGTGTCTGATGAAAGTAGCGTCGCTGATCGCGGGGTCTCTGCCAGGATTTGTTTTATATCCTTCACATCTTTGGCCACTTGTTGGGTGAGGCCATTGATCTTCCCTAGGCGTGCATGGAGTTCCCGGAGGAGATCGGAATCACGGAGGTCATTAGCAAGCTGGAGGACAGGGTATTATGTTAGCAGCCCTAGCCATGAAAGTCATGTATGCAGGAATATACTCCAGCGCAGCAGAAAGTCGGTGCAGGCAACCTTCAATCGTACTGTTGTTAAGGTCCGTGTATACCACTGTCAACAATCGTTTCTGCGTGCTAACATAGGCCAATTCGTCGTTGATTATCTTCAGAGTGCTGTAACAACACGCTCAGCCGTCGCCTGAGACCTTCAATTACAGGAAGCCCACCTGAGCAAGCCCTCGATATTCCTCTCAATAGCCTTCGCGGCCTTCAGAACCACCTCCTCGCTACCTTCTTCGTTCTTGGCTGTTACATTATCCACGATAACGACCATCAGATGGCACATTCTCTCTTGCAACTCTTTGGCCTTCTGTTCGACGGCCGATGATTCCTGATGAAAACCTGTTCACCAAATTGTCCCGCGACCTTCAAAATAGAATTCAACAAACCTCGCATAGTTCAATAATCTTTATCGCAATTCTAATTGTGTCTTGCAGCAACGGAACCGGTAGGATTCCTGCCGCAGATTCCAACAGTTTTAGAACTTCTTTTCCACTAGCTGTGATATATTGTGTCGTTGTTGGAACACCCGTTCTATTGCTTTCCGACAATTTCTAATGCAGACGCCTGTCAGAGATTTCATGGAACGTCATTTGGCCCCTCACCTCATTAGATTTCGTCTCCCTCTTTTTCTTCTTGAGGCCACAGTGCGTGAGCAGACGACTCCAAGAAAAATATCCGGTGGATATGGATATGAGTTGGGATTTTTCGACCTATACCGCTAGTACCCAAGTACAGGTCCTGCGGGCGTACAGCGGAGCTGGAACACATCTGCCATACTTACGTGAAGAGGCTGTTCTCAACATCTCACTACACGATGCGAACCAGCTTCGCCGATGAACTAAACGTGACCGTGACGTGAATCCTCAGTTTGCGCATGTTGCACTGCACCCACTAGTTTTTACTTAATCCACCGGCACGGGCAACATCGCCGCAACAACGATGTCAAGACAGGACAAGGCAACGACAGAGCGATTCACAAGGACACTCAGGGACCTGGTGAAGCGGCCAGAGAACAAAGTTTGTGCAGACTGCAAAAAAAATGGTTAGTTCTTGCCTGCATCTCCCCCAGAGTCCCTGATTGACAATACTTTCCAGATCCTCGGTGGGCCTCGTGGAATCTGTGCGTTCTAGTTCGACATTTTGTCTTGCCGGTTCTGATTTGACTGCTAGGGGGGTGTTTCTGTGTATCCGATGCTCCGGGATCCATCGTGGGATGGGCACCCACATCAGCAAAGTTAAATCAGTAGACCTGGATGTCTGGACACCAGAGCAGATGGAGGTGGGATAATTTTTCTCTGGTGGTGCATTTCTTCTGGTTTTCTCATTATTTCGTGCCAACAGTCGATCCAGAAATGGGGAAACCATTATGCCAATCTGTACTGGGAAGCACATCTCAAACCCGGACACGTCCCACCTGAACAGTGCGTCTTCAGTTTTTCACAGATAAAATCAGATTACAGTTTATTTATACTTTATTTTATCCCAGTAAAATGGAATCCTTTATCCGCTCAAAGTACGAGTCGCGAAGATGGGCTCTCGATGGCCCTCCACCAACAGATCCTTCCATACTCGATAACGGCGCTTCGGCCCCAGCTCCCTCCTCCCAACCTGCACCCACACCCCCCCAGCAGCGCTCATCTCGACCAACTCATTCTCCAAGCAACAGCCTTTCCGCCCGCGCACCTTTGACGGCTCCGGTAACCACACGCCAAACACACCAACTCTTATCTTCGAACTACACAAATCGGCCAACGGGAGTCATTCCTACTCCAGCTGCACCGGTGGCGCCTGCGGTTCAGCAGCAACCAAAGGCACCAGAAAATGATTTATTCTCACTAGACTTCCATGCGCCCGCAACACCGGCCACCGCTGCCCCGGAGCTAAAGAAAGATGTGAAGCAAGATATCTTATCTTTATTCTCTACCCCTCCAGCGACAGCCGCACCCGCCACGACGTTCAATCAATTTAACCAGGCCGCATATTGGGGTGGAGCTGCCCCTCCGCAACAACAACCTGTGCAACAGCAACCTCAGCCTCCTGTGATGACGGGTATGATGGGCAACAATGGTCCGGGTATGTGGGGAGTATCGTCTGGGTGGGGCGGTGGCGCACCGGCAATGCCTCCTCAGCCTAACGTGTGGGGTGCGCCTGCGGCGGCGGCGCCGTCAGTTCCCCAACAACAGATGAATACTATGTACAACACCAATGCTGTTTGGGGCGCTCCGACACCCGCTGCTGCTGCTGGTCCGGCACTTGGACCTGATCTTTTTGGGTCTTTCCCTACTCAAGCGCAACATGCGCAGCAGAAGGATGATGCTTTTGGGGATATTTGGGGTGGATTCAAGTGACGGTTGTTATTGTAGTGCACGTCCGTATTGTATTGGTTACATCAATTTTTCATGTAATAGAGGCTACACATTGTGGATCTGATCTTTTTTTCTGAATACGACTCGACCGATGCCATGAGTCGTAATATATGTCCTTCCGACAAGAAATAAGTCAGTGATGAGTTTCAATCATCTTTACTTCTCAATGAGCTTGTGTGTGCGATAGGGTGGAAAGTCTTTCCCTTCTCCCAATTGTTAATCCCTGTCGTCTCCGACCCATTTCGCTGCATGGTCAGAGTGTGCAACTTGACGCAACTGGAGGCGGATCTTGGTATTGAGGTTGTGTAGGTTGTAGTAGAGAAGGTTCAGAGGTAGGACTCAGGAAATAACAATTATTCGTACATAAAGTTCCTCCTCATCCCTGTTTATTTAACTTACTTGGGCCCTTTGCTCTACCTTCAAGTTAATGTACAAAAATTTACCTTAGGCACCTAGCTGGCCACGAGCCGCCAGGTCCCCTTTTTGCTAAAAAAAAAAAAAAACCTGAATGCGTTTTTTCTGTCAGCGCAATCATTTTACAAAGGATACCGATTGTAACACCTAGTAGTACAAAAATCCAGAGGTGCGTTCATTTAGGCACTCAACACACCTCCGCAAACACGGCCCAATAGCTGCATTAGACGAATTCCTGGTTCTGTGGGGCCGTATATACTATATTTTGCGCAGCTGCATCTAGTGCTGCAACCACGTTAAAACAAGAAGTTTTTTCTTTCATTCTACGTCCATGTAGTGTGGAGAGTCCAATTTGATTTGGTTGACGATAGTTATGTAAAAATCGGAGTTACTGGAATAAGGTCAAGCGCATATTACCAAGGACCTCCAAGGACTTAATTTCGATATTCATATCACCCACAGGCTTGAAGTCCGATCCGACTCGTCGGCAGAGTTCCCAATTGAAGTCGGTAGCGATCAACCTGATCGTCCGAGTCAGAGTCCCTTAGGCGCGTGCTTATCGCCGTACTTATGGAAATCGACAAATCTACAAGAAAGAACAAGGATGCGACAGATGGCCTCAGGCTTCAACTCAATGATCGAATATAAGTGCAGTTCCAGGCTACGCGCATACTAACCGCGTAAAGTTCGGGACGTAGGATATGGTCGTTGGGAAGACGGCGCCCACTGTCCACAAATAGAGAGAACATACGTTGCCAACACATCTAGTAAGTATTTAGAAATCGACCTTCAAATAATTCAATTCCTTACCCAGGGTTGTGGGCGCCTCTTGTACGTGGAAATTCCTCACTTCGCCCGGCAGCCACGCATTGAACTGTCAGAGTGAATCGTCGCTAGAGGAGCTCCTACTCGGTGGAGTTTGAGGGAATACGCCATAGAACAAAATAGATTAGTTCCCAAAATACACATTTTGTGCGCGCCAGCCTGAGAGAAAGAAGCTTCTGCGATCATCCCGACGCGGAGCGCACACTTTGGCGTTTATACATAGACACGATATTTCCTTCCGAGATGGGAGTTCCATTCTGACGGCGTAGACGGCATCAATTTCTCGGAAACAGGAGTTGACTCGGAGGAGAGGTCTCTTGCCGTGGACAGGGTACGTTTCAAGTCGGTAAGTCGGACTAGGTCTGGTTGTGGACTTCCACGATGTCGATTGTCCGCCTCATTATTAGAAAGGGAGTGAATGGAACTCTCCCAGGGCTAATACATATCGAAGAAATCACCACAATAGGGAGGTGTCATAGACCCTAAGTCTCAGAGAAGGCCACAGCCTCGCGTAATTGTGTATATGCCCGTAAAGTGCGGGTGATACGTCTAAACTCCGATGTCATTGATCAAGAAGACATATGACGATGTATATCACTGAGAGCGCCGGCGGGACGGAATTTCATCAACTGGAATCGGCAGAGATCATGGTGGCGTTAATGAGCTTTGGAATAGACGAGCGATAGATTCATAGACGAGCGATAGATTCAGATGAGATTATCTGCGAGTGGATGTCCGTGCGATGCGGGAGATGACAAGGTCGACCAACGAGTTAAAGCTCCGTGCAAATCGTGGAGGTCAGGTCGAGGAAAGTCGTTTTGTGTCCCATAAATTATTGGATGGTCAGCGCGTGGTTTACGTGCTACTTCATACGCATCACAGTTCGCTATGGTTCATTGATCGGAGGGACAGAACTGTCGGAGACACGGATTTGATCGTGGGAGGAAAGAGCGGCATAGCGCCGCCCGCCAGCACTCTCAACACCCTAAGTACCAACAATACCAGAACAATACCTTCAAATAAATGCTCAATACTTGGAAGGTCGTACTTTTGTCACATGCTCGCTTCCTCAAAATCTCTCTTTTCGATTTCTCAAGAAAAAATAAAGACGCCCCCGCAGAAGAATTCCAATCCGCCTCCTTATTCCGCTTAGCCCTCTTGCAATATCATTGGTGTTGTGTGGAACGACGACTTGGCGGCTTGTACTGGCATCTTCCTTGTCGGCCTTCAGTGAACCATTTGCGCGCGCTGTAGAGTCATATGGAATCTCTGGCTACACGACTTTCAAGTTGAACGTTCCCTATGTCAGCATTGTTCCCCATTCGCCTCGGACAAACTTATCGATTGATAAGATCATGTTATTCAAGCAGCCAGCAAGTGCTATGCTGTATGTAAGCTTCTTTTCCGAAGCTTCGACGGAGGTCAGGCGGGTCCCTTCACCAAAAATATCTCTTGCTCCATGCCTTAATATATGAAGTCATGTAACGGAGTTTCATTTCCCTGGCTCTCCCAAACTCCCCGCTCTCCCGATCTATTTGTAATAACGGTCAACATGCCTGACGCCACGGAGAAAGCCTCTGTTTACAACAATGGGGGCAGCGACGATGGTAATCATGTTGGGATATATGTGCGCCCTACAGGAATCAAGGGTATCTACTCCCACCCTGTTACCCAGGTGTGCATGTTGGGATTGGTCTGCTTTATGTGTCCAGGTTCGTTTTGTCAATAATTTCAGTTACTTTCTGAGCGTTGTGTTAGGGCTGTTCAATGCCCTCAACGGTCTCGGTGCAGGAGGACAGCTTGACTCCGCCACAAGTGCGAACGCCAATGCTGCGCTGTATTCCACCTTTGCTGCTGGGGCCTTCTTCTCTGGGTATGTTAATCCTCACCATGCATATGCACCCTCCACCGATCCTACCGATGTATACCAGTTCCATCAACAACCAACTCGGTTCTCGCCTCACCCTACTTCTCGGTACAACAGGCTATTCCTTATACATCGGTTCCTTCCTGTGCGTTATGTAATGCTAACTTAGATGCGCTTATGAATCGCCTTTTTTTTAGCGCAATGAATATTCACCCTCACGCTGGAGCTTTCGTTATTGCTGCTGGCGCAATCCTTGGAATCTGCGCGGGCCTTCTTTGGACGGCTCAAGGCTCCTTGATGTTGGCCTACGCCACCGAGAGCCAGAAGGGCAAATTCATTGGCATTTTCTGGGGCATCTTCAATATGGGTGCCGTCGTCGGCGCTTCTGTATCTCTTGGAGAGAATTTCCATTCCACAGTGTGTCTCGTGATTGGGTTCTGCCGAATATTTTCTGACCTACTCAATTTGTAGGAAAACGCTCGTATGTCTCATTCTGCCTCGCTCTATGACCATTTTCTTACCTTGGCATTCGTGTATAGTCGGAAATGGGACATATGTAGGATCTTTCATCGTCCATTGTCTTCCTTCTTCCTTATGTTACATAGATTGCTTTCCTGATCCTTACCCTGATTGGTGTCTGTATACCTATGCTCATGGTCGATCCCACAAAGATGATTCGCACTGACGGAACCAAAGTAACAACCCCAAGGCATCCTTCATGGAAAGTCGAGCTTTATGGCCTTTGGATAACACTGGTACACGACCCCATGGTGATCCTGCTTTTCCCTATGTTCTTCGCTTCGAATTGGTTCTACACTTGGCGTAGGTTCTGCCCGTTTACTTGAGGTCCCATTAATTGAAGGGAGGGTTTTGCAGAATTCAATGATTATAATGATGCTCTATTCAATATCCGCGCCCGTTCATTAAATAACTTGGTTTACTGGCTTTCTCAGATCATCGGATCGATCTCTATTGGATTCCTGCTTGACCAGAAGTGGATCTCGCGTCGTGTCCGTGCATATTCGGGTTGGGTGATTCTCTTCTTCATGATATTCGTTGTGCATATCTGGGCCTTCTTCTACCAGAGGTGTGCATTTCTTTTACTATCTTCATCTGTGTCGAAATTTATGGTCACATCATAGGCAATACACCAGAGAATCCCTCCCACCCGACTCTCCCGATAAATATGACATCTTCTCTCATGGATACACTGGCAGAATAATGCTATACATTTTCTGTGGCCTTCTGGATGCGATGTGGCAAACCACCGCATACTGGCTCATGGGTGCCATGTCGAACGACCCCGCCAAGCTCGCCCACTTTGCTGGATTTTGTATGTATACAGACTGCTTTTAACTCTATCTATATCCTCGGTGGCTAATTCACCCTTGGAGAACAGACAAATCCATTCAATCAGCTGGTGGAGCTGGTGCCTGGAGAGCGGATGCAAGAAAGACACCGTGAGTGTCCGGCAAATCACTCTGATCACCTATGTAAATAATACAACAGGTACATGAACATGTTTATCTCCACTTGGGTACTTCTCATAGCAGGGCTGGTCTTTGCGCTCCCAATGCTTTACATGCGAGTCAAAGACCACACTGACATCGTCGACGAAACCCTGTGAGTTGACCGATCGCTCATTTTCTGCTGTGTCTTGATCACATGGAGCTCATGAACCATTTCAAGGATGCGAATGGATGATTCTGGACGTCTCGTTGATACAGACGAGCTTGCGAGTAACGCACTGAAAGGACACCGTGACCGGAGAAATGATGAAGCCCTACGGTAGTGCCCGCATGGTTTACGATTAACGAACATCGAAATAGACACGACCCGAGCGCAAATTGAATGAATGTGCGGACTTACGGACATGTACATAAATCTTGAAATTGACGTCTTTCTTTCCCTCCTGGAATTGGTCACAGAGGTTCTTGGGAGTGGATAATTAATCATCAATTTCGATCCAACGGAATAAACCATCGATCTTGAAATGGTATGCAAGGCATTGGATGAGAACCATGGCGGAGGAAGGAAGCTGAGGTAGGGTGCAAACCCAAAATTCTATTTTCCACCCTGGGTCTTGTTCATTGCCGGCCTGGTATTCGCTCTTCCCATGATTTACATACTAACGGAGCGCTAGGGCACGCATGGACGATGCTGGAAAGATCCATTCTGTCGAGGAGGTGAAGGAGACGCAGCTGCTGGCACACCGAAAGTGGAGAAGGCGTGATGCTCTTGGTGTAATTTTCACGAACTTATTTTTCTATGATGTGTAATTCGAGATCATTTTGAGGGTCCTGGTGGCATCTCCAAGGTAAAAAGCGGTGTACTGGAATCCATAAAGCGGTGTACTGGAATCCATGAACCCCTCGCGCAAGAGGTGGCGTGTGATAGGATCGACGGAGGGTAGGTACTAGGGCGAGGGTAGGGTGAGGGTTCAAGCTGGTCACGGATGAGCAAGGTACCTGTGGGCGGGGAAATGAATCACACAGTGTAGCGGTTTCCGCTCACAGAGGCATACGTACAATTGCTACGGTTTACAGGGACAAACTAAGTATTATTCCGTATGTTCTCGTCAACATAAGTTCCGAGTTTATGTCACGTAGATAAGCAACTGATCCAAGATTAGATAAACTTTAATGCCCCCCTAATTAAAACCTTTCTCTGTCTCCCACCGCAATGGCTGACATCTTGGTAGACACCGCTACCCAATCTAACTACGCTGATATCGCAACTCAGCATGTGGCCTTCGACTGGAGCATTGATTTTGAAGCCAAAGTTATGACTGGTTCAGCAATACACGATATGAAGCTGAGCAAAGATGGGGTTAAGGAAGCCATGTACGTGGGGTTCAGATCAGTCAAATTCCCTCCATTGAACTCCCTTTTAGTTTTGATACTGGAGATCTTGACATCAGCGCCATTTCCGTCGATGGAAAAGTTGTTGAAGTTCGTAATTAATCTGCCATCGCGTACTGAACATCAATTCAAGCTGATCACGTTTATCGATGACAGTACGAGCTCAAACCTAAGCACCCTGTAATGGGGTGTGCGCTGCACGTTCCCCTTCCTAAACACCTTTCGAAAGGATCCTCTGTCACAGTGGAAATCAAGTATAAGACGACAGAGGCGTGCACGGCACTCCAGTGGTTAGATAAAAAGTGAGTGCCTGCAGTCCCTTTTTTCCGCGCGAATTTGACGGGAAATATAGCCAAACGCAAGGGAAAACGTTTCCCTATCTTTTTAGTCAATGCCAACCCATCTATGCGCGAGCCCTTGCGCCAGTCCAAGGTTCGCCTCTCCTTGTAGTAGTTTGTGTATGAGATAATATTTATCTCACTTCCAGATACTCCATCGAATAAGATCGTACATCATTTTTCTGATCTAAAATTCTTCAAGTATCCGACCCCTATTTTGTAGAAATATTCTGCCAAAGTGTCCTCCGTCCTTCCCGTACTCCTTTCTGCCAGAATTTTATCTCCCCCCGCTGATGGCCCACCTCACGATGGGAAGGTGATAGGCAAAGACGTGGTCGTCTACTCGTTCGACCAGGTACGCTTCGCTTCGCGTGTGACAGGATGGGGCTCACGACTTTTTCTCTAGCCAGTGCCTATCCCGTCGTACTTGATCGCCATCGCTGTTGGAAACGTCCGATATCGCCCCTTCTCCAAGCCTGAAGGTAAGCAGTGGACGAGTGGTATCTGGGCGGAACCGGAGATGATCGACGCTGCGTACTGGGAATTCAGCGAAAATACCACTCGGCAAGGATTATTAGAGTTCTGAACTCATGAAATCAATGTTCATACCGAATTTCCAGATTCTTGGCCGCGGAGGAGGAGATTGTGACATCGTACAAGTTCGGCGTCTATGACCTGCTTGTCCTGCCGCCATCTTTCCCTTATGGGGGAATGGTCTGTGCCTTTGTGGACTACGACTTTTGAGTTTGAAGTTTACCCCCCCAAAACTCTTTTTTTTTTTCAGGAAAATGCGTGCCTGACATTCTTGACCCCAAGTTGGTTTCGACTGAATGAATTATAAGCGCCCATAAACTCACAAATATACGTGTAGCTCTCCTGACTGGCGACAGATCCTTGGTAGACGTCGTCGTCCACGAACTTACTCATTCTTGGTTTGGAAATGGCGTCACGTAAGACTTCTCCTTCGAATACAATAACACAAAGCTAACCCCAAGTTCCTTCAAAGTCACGCCAATCCCTCTCACTTCTGGCTCAATGAGGGATGGACAACGTATATTGAGCGCGTCCTCCAACA
>Ga0307517_10012126_pt1 | contig 11869 bp, 17 predicted proteins | sample 23_EM_MG_FD_194515 | JGI IMG/M metagenome (GOLD analysis project Ga0307517, IMG submission 194515) | Populus trichocarpa ectomycorrhiza microbial communities from riparian zone in the Pacific Northwest, United States - 23_EM | ecosystem: Host-associated > Plants > Roots > Unclassified | place... | reverse complement strand
AGTTCTGGAATAGAGAGCTTTCGAGCAGCTTCCAGGGACATGGTGATAGTGGATGGTGATGATAGTCGCGACTTCCGATTTGGGATTTTGAAATTGATTGTTCAATGCGGTGGGGTACAACGGACTTTATATCATGTGTAGTATGTGCCGGGAAGTGTACTTATGGAGTATCCCTGAGACTGTCAGACCCTCTGCACGACAGATCCGTCGGTGGTTCCGCCCCCTTAATGACATCAACGACCGGTACGCAATCCAAGAATCCCAGGGTTAATCTTGAACATTGCTGTGAGTTGATGGGGTAAGCTCTAGGAAAGGACCATACGGACTGGTGAAACCGCCAAAGGAGAACCTTTCATTTGGTGCTCGGAGCTTGACGCTAATATCTTCCAGTTTGTCGTGATAGACCTAGGAGGCGCGTCACGTTGTAGTCGCTAGAACCAATATCCAAAGTCCGTCCGAAAGGGGATTGAACTCAAGGTTGGTGAGGGTGAGATGGGTGAGAGTCCCAAGGCAGAGGAATGAGGGATAGAGAGGAAGCGTCTCGTAACGTGAGATGCCTCAAAGTGTGGGCTGGTGACCTGAAGGGATCGACGGATTGGGTCCTGCCAGGTGGTTCATGCTTGTAAAGTGTCGGCGACCAGATATTCAGTGTCGACCGGGTGCCTCGAACCAGGGTCGGCGGGCTGGTCAAACCGAGCGGGTATGACCTCAAGGTGAACGCCGCAGGGATGCAAACGGTCCTTTCGAGTCCAACTCCTCTGGAACAGGTGAATAGATAGATATTGAATATTGAAGGCGCGAAAGGGTGGGTCGTCCGCACTGAATCTGAACACCCAGCACTACAAACCCCAGGTCAGGGTTGAACCAGAAAGGCTCAGGGAACGTGCCGAAGGGAAATAATGGGTTGTAGCAGGTATGTGCTTCTCGAACTGTGTAACGCACTTCCGGTGGTAGTTTTGTGCATCCCGCAAGTTTCTCCTCCAATACACCGGTGAGCTGTCCAAGGGGGGGCTTGAAGGCGACATTGGGCATCATGCGGTTGTATTTAACCTATGGGAATGCGTCGCGATGATCCACGCACGCTGCTGAGAGGCCTAACGTTTGGTGTCGAACCTTCCACCTGAAAGGTTAATTTGACCTCCATCCCGATCGCGTTGGGTACCAAATGTCACAGATACAAAGGTGTTTTGATATATACGAGTTGGCATGTGCTACCCCGCCGGGCCTCTTCGCGACAGATACTCCAGTAATTCCCTTCCCTCCCAAACCTCAACGACTGGCACATATCTTTTGGGCACTTCGAACGGCACAACGGTCAGTCACCCACTACGATAGATCCGGGAGTTTATCATCCACCCTGACCTCTACATGTGGGATAGACCTCCGGAGTTGGTGGATCAACTCCAGATCCAGCGATGCGTTGGTACTTTTGGTGACAATCACCACTGTATACAACCGAGCAGCTGTCGTTTCTTTCCTTTTCACTACTACCGTTTCCAACTCATCAACCTGGCTCCGAGTCATGTCACAATCGAAGAAGGCGATGGTCTTGAGAGCGGGGCACAACGCTGGCTCTTGAGCTAACGCAGAGAGTGCCCCGGAATGGATCGGATCCCCCGATATTGCGAGGACTTCCAACGCAGGTAGCTTCCTCAACAGCCACGACAGGAATGAGGTGAAAAGGGTATTGGGTCGAATATCTGTATGGAACTCGCGAACAGCGGAGGTGGGAAAGCAGAGGAGTTCATTGTAACACCCCGAGTGGGGCTTGGAGCAACGGAACGAGAAAGCCGAGTTATTACCGGAAAGGTGGACCTCCCGTGGATCGTGCTGCGACCTGATGGTGGTTATGGGAGCCAATAGCTCCTGGATAGGTGTTGGGGGTGAGGGTAGGAATGAGCGAAGGTCGGGGGGCTGGGTCGGCTGAGAGAAAACAACCTCCAGATGGACGCCGCGGGGGAGAGATAAGCACGAAAGCAACCCCTTTGAGTCAATTGCTTTGGAGCAGGTGATAGATAGGTGCTGAAGGCGAACAAGGGCGACCTTTCTTGCGGGAACTGTCTGCACCGAACCGATGAGGAACTGAACGTCCAGAATGACACGTTCAAGGTCGAGATTGGAGCCTAAGAACCCGATAAACGCCTCAAAACGGAACGGAACCGTGTACTCGAGGAGTTTCAATTCCACGAGGGATGCGATGCTGAATATTGTGGGATAAAGAGGTGTTCGGGTCAAGCAAAGTGACTCCAACTTCGCAACGTTCTGAAAGACGGGGGGCACGGGGGCTTCGCTTGGTGGGAACAATTCGGTGGGTTCTGTGTTTTGTTGAAGTTCCAAAGAGGTAAGATTGGGCATCGGTGAGTCGAAGAAACCGGGAAGATCGTTTGTCACGGCCTCGATGGATGAGTACCCGGCGAGGCGAAAAGAACCGATCTTCAAAGCGTGAGGAAGTAGTGGCTCGAGGAAGTCTTCGCCGCTCCTAATATCCGACACCGTAATGTCGACGGCCAGTGGGACTGCCCCGGCACGTTCGAGACACAGAGGTACCAACCGCCTCCATCCAGTCGATATCGACGCCCAACACCTCGGATCCGAGCTGATGGATCTGCGCCAGTATCTACAGACGTGGGTCAAGGGGATGATCTGCCTCGGATCGGCATCGGAGACAAAGGTGGCGCAGGACGCGAGGACCTCTGGAGGGAGGCGGTTCACGGGTCTCAGTGAATTTCGCAAAGAAATCACTTCTTGCAGAACGTCTATGGCTCGCCTCTCTAGAGCATCGACCTGCGAGGCAACCGTTAGCATCTGGGGTTTCCTCTCTGTTCCTGAGACCGTACTTCAGCGGTCAACGTGGTCACCAGAGTGCGAGACATCGGCGGCATCGCCGACTGTACTCGCGTACATTCCATGAACATTTTCTTGTCCAACGCCCCGATGAGTTGTTCGATGGAGAGTTCAAGAGCGGTATCGGGTAGTATCATGGCGGTTGTGTTTGACCTTTGGGGGTGTAACGCAATATTGGATCACGCGCGTCGAGGCCCAAGCGCTCAAGATGGTGTTCGACTTGCGGACGATACGGTTTCCAAACCGAACCGTTTGAAATATTAAGTGGCGCAGCTCGACGGAGAAAGCAACTTGAGAGGAAACACGGTTTTGGAGAATGCGAGAGTTCTAGGCGCACCGGGTAGTTGTTCCAGCACCCCGGATGGGTTGACGTCGGGACATTTACAAGGGCGAATATTGTGGAGAAACTGCGAATGGCGGGGAATTAACCCAGCCCCGGACGCGCACCCAACGGGTCTCAGGGGGAACGGAAAGCGAACAATGAGGCGATACCGAAAAGACGAAGCACCTATGGAGTTAACTGGGTTCTGGTAGTGGTTGTCGGAGCCAAAAAAAAAATACGTTGGGGGCAAAGGTAGAAATGAACCGGGGTTGGCCAGACCGGGCGGATATGACTTCGAGTGGTCACCACAGGGAAGAGATATAATACACGAAGGGGGTGCCTTTCTTGCGTGGGTCGTCTGCACTGAATTTGTGACGAACCGAGTGCCCAACGCTGCAAACGCCAGGCCGGGGTTGGAGTGGAAAGGCCCAAGGAACGTGCCGAAGTAGAATAGGCCAGTGTACCCAATAAACTTCGGGGTTTGGATGAAAGATGGTGTCGTTTCGTCCTCCCAATCGCCACAGGATGCAGAGCGACCGCTCCATTCGTTGGCGATGCCATTGAGGTCCTCAATGGCTCAAGCGCTTGCCTTACAACAGTATGGAGGGACTCGAGGGACATAGGAAACGTATACCAGTCGTTGAGGTTGTGGAGGGAACAAATCTGTTGGCCGGCTGGAATCCAGCCCAGTGCCGCCCGCCAAACAATCGATTTCAAAATCGAACCGGAAGTCACGACTACCATCATGTCCCTGAAAGCTGCTTGGAAACTCTCTATTCCACAACTGCTCCGCGTGTTGGGCGAGAAGCTTGACGCGGAGTGCTCCAAAGTGCGGGAAATCTCACTTCCCCTCGCGGTGCGTACATGTTGTCGTCCTACATGTGGCTGTGGAATCTGACAACGATCCCCTAGATCGAGAATCTTGAAACCCGAGCCCACGATATCCTGAGGTTCATACGCTCTCTGCGGAACACGTCGCTGCCAGTCAACAGGTTACCTCCGGAGATCATTTCCTACGTCGCTCGATGCGTCCTTCGGGAGAACCACGTTGACACAAGGCTGATTGTTCCGCTGACTCACGTATGCCGATACTGGCGCGATTCCATCATCTCGTCGCCCGACAATTGGACGTTGATATTCAACGGACGGAAGGGTTTGGCAGCGTCGAGTTTGGAACGCGCCAAGGCGGCCCCTCTGGCCATCTACCTTAACATGAATACGTTGAAAAGAGACCCCGAGTTCCTCGACCTTCTGCTACCTCACACTCAAAACATCACTTCCTTGTGTTGTATTGACTTCCTTACCATCGAAGAGCTGACCCAAGCTCTTCCAAACTTTCCCAAATCGACGCCCAATCTCCAATCACTGGACCTCATAAAATCCGGGCACACCGACTGGACTCAAACGATTGATCCGTTCGATTTTTCGGCTCATGCGCTGAGGAAACTCTCATTGTCCGACATCCCCCTCTACCCTTCGTTCCTTAGCCTCAGATCTCTCACGAAGTTGAGTCTGCTCGATTATGGCTTCAATCTCCATCTGGACACCCTTCTGAATTTTTTGGAGGAGAATCACTCACTTGAGAGTGCAACCTTAACGATTGGATTTGCGGAACCTTCTCTCTGTCGTTCGTCCCGCCAAACTCCGGTTGGGAACCGACTCCAGCATCTATTAATCACCTATACCGACGCGATGTCTGCCCGAGCGCTGATCTCCGGCATAGCACTCCGGAGAGGCGCAGCTTTGAAAATCCATTGCCACGACAGAACCGCAAGGCTCGCCAACGTTTTGTCCGTGGTTTCCGCGACTCAACTTTTGAATCTATCGTCCCCCACCTTCATGGGGTACCGATCCTGGCCAAGGAGCATTCGACTGCACGGACCGGATGGAAGTTTCTCATACGAATCCACCAGCAAGCAAGGAGACCCGTTCGAAGAGCTCCCTCTGCTTCCTCTCAACAACATTCGGAAACTGCGCATCAATTGCCTTGGATCATGGATCCCCACGAAGTTCCGTCTGTCGGATTTTCCCTCTCTTCAGGTGCTTGCCATCGACGGCGGTACCAGCGTATCACTCCGCTCCACTGTGTTACCAGATCACACATCTTCTCCCTTGCTGAAAACCATCGCCATCCTGAATTGCTCCGTTACCGAAGATTTCGTGGCTAAATTGGTACAGCTTGCTTCCGACCGCGGAAACAACAACTCAACCTCGCTGCACCGTGTTGTCATCGTTGATTCGAAGGGGCGGCTTCCCGGCGTGGCTTCGGTTGAGCGGCTTAGGAAATGTGTACCAGTCGTTGAAGTTATGCAGGGGAATGAATTGCCCAAGGGTCTGTGGTGAAGAGGGGTGGCGGTCTGGCGGATAACACCCCTCAACACACACGCGAACCCCTCTGTACCCGCACTACCTGTATACTACTACCAACGATCAATTTGAAGATTGAATCGCGCGCAAGTCGAGGCACCATCTTGGGCCTTTCGGATGTGTGTGAATCGTCCGGACTACCGAAGAAGTTTACGATAAGTCCCCTAGGTGCTCCACCAGGGACTGGGAAGGAACACGGGAAGTGAGATACCTACTTTGTCCAGATGACGGGCCAAATCAGATAGAGTTGAAATGGAAAAAAGGAGTTGACCCCTGCCCGGATTGAACGGACGACCTTGTGGACTGGAATCACACGCTCTACCACTGAGCTAAGGGGTCATACTGAATTCTGGCTTTTAAATACCTATAGCCGTAAACTGCTGAGGACCACCCGCACCCTTGGACCCACCGCGAGGCTACAAACTCCGCCAAGTTCACATGTTAATATCCATCGCGGTCGAAGTCTGGGACGCCCCGCCTGGCACCGGAAACGCCGTGTTATGACCTATGAGTGCGTCGTCATGGCTCTATCGCCGAGCGATTCGAACGTCGGAACCTCCGTTGCGGACAATGGCTGTGGGCTATTGAACATTTCACCCAAGAGCACTCATTCACGGCCCAAGGCAGGAGTCAGCAGCCGAAATGCTCACTCGTACGACTCCGCTTCCATTTAGGCTGAAAGGCGGGGTTGCGACCCTCACGACGCCATTTATTGAGAGGGTCAAGGGATCAAACTCCCCACGTGTGACGGAGGCGGGTCAAGGCTGGACATTCAGCTCTGAGTGCATTCCTCTTCGGTTCGGAGGCGGGGTTTTGGCCTATGGGAAACCGTTACGTAATCTAATCGGCGGGATGGATCACCCGATTGAGAATGGCTATTGTTTTGAGAGAACAATGAGAGAGCGGACACATCGACGACAATGGGAGCGAGAGAGGTGAGGCCTGTGAGGAGAGGGGGACGACCATGCTTTAAAGCCAAGGGGTGGGGATGCGAATAACCGCGTCCTTCATCTTTGATTATCTCTGGCAGACCCGAAGTCTCGCCCTCACGGTCCCTTCCCCCGCTAATCCTCTTCTAACGACCCTCGTGCCGGACACGAGTTTCCAGCCCTTCTATCGTTCTCTCTTTCTCACTCTCATCGTCGACCTTCGTTTTTTGCTGGTGCCCCGGTCACCAGCGACCCCCTCATCTTACACTTTTCTATCCGCACCCCCCTTCACCAAGCACCCACCGCCATGCTTCCACCACGAGCTTGTGAGTCCTAATTCTGTCGTCGGTTGGGTGGAATTTTGGTGACCGAACTCTGTCTTAGACGTGTTCATTGGATTGAATGTCATCCGAGCTTTGAGCATCATATCCCTCATTCTCGTCTTTTCGAGCAGCATCCTGACCCTCGTGGTGGACGTCAAGGCTTTCAACTCCTTCCAGAACGTTCACGTTCCCTCAGACGCGCCCTCTTCAGGCAACTCGACGACAGTCGTTCAAGATTATGTTCCGTACGTCTCCTTCGATGGTCCACGCAGGTCTTCGCTAACGTGACTCTTGTAGCAATTCGACCGTTCCAAATCAACCGGCTGGTGTCTTCTGGGCCGTCCTCAACCGTCTTTTGATCATCGGACAAGTTATCATCCTCTTCCTTTCCGAAATCGGTTGGCCTTCGGCTTTCTTCGATAGGTTCTTCCCTGTCCTTGGAGACGACTTTGGCGTCGGCGCTCTCGGTGTCATTCAGTGCTTGTAAGTCTCGCCTCCCTTTGTCCGCGCATAATTAATGGTCTGTCCTAATTCGGCCTTGAATAACGACAGGATTGGAGCTGCAATTCTATCCCATCATGTCAACAATTTCACTCTCGTCTCCGCCTTCTTCCTCTTCTCCCTCGGGTGTTTGAACATGCTCATTGGGCTAATCTTCCGCGCGAAAGTCAAGCCTCGTCGATCCATCACTGCCTGGAAGGAGCGTGCCAAGGACGTCCTCCCTCCTCCTGTTCTTGGAGGTTTTGAGAAGGGTATGGAGTTCAGCAGGGCCGTTGGCGTCGAGCCTCCCCGCTTCATGGCAAATATCTTCGATAGTCCCAAGCACATCCCTCGGAACGATACCGGTGAGAGCGGTATGTCCAGGTCGACCACCACTACTTCCAAGAGTGGACTCGGATTCGGAAGGCAGGGCGAGAAGGCGGCAGAGCTGAGAGGCTTCCTGTTGTCCCGGCCCGTCGAGTCCTTGCCACGGTATGCGCCAAACCCAGTCACATCGGAACAGTCTGCTCCAAAATTCCGGAGCAGCGCGTCTGCTGTTTGAATGACTCGACGCTGATCGTCAGGGACGATTCGTTTGACGTGACAACTTTACTCGCTTCCCGTACCTTCCCGACCTCCGCCGGAATACAGACCTGGACTGCAGAGAGAGGGGGGAAGGACTGTATTATTAATTGCACAGGCGGCTTTTCTCGATTGCACACGTGTCTTGTAGACGCTCCCCTCCCCCCTTTTTTCCCCCTCTCGAGTTTGCGTTCTAGTTGATGATGCAAGAACAAGATTAAACATCATTCCACTCGATGTTGTAGTTGTAGCTTATTGGTGGCCCTCACTCACTGCCCACCATCGTGTACGCATATACTTATCTAGAGGAGAACTGTAATGCGATTGTAGCCTTTAGCGGTATGCCCACCCCCCTAGTTGAACCTTACACAACAAATAATGACTTGGAAGATTTACCCGAGGCACCAATGTCCACGAATCCGCAGCGCTCTCGCTTCATCTCCATGAAACTCGGGACTCGGATCCGAAGTCAAAAGAACACTCTACGTTTGATTCATTTTAAGTACAACAGGTCGTCTTCGAAGTTTACAAATACTCGTATAAAAACACCTTCGCCTTTCGTCCGTGCTGAAATATCTACTGACTGGCATCCTTCTTGGCAACGTAGACGAGGAGGTCGCAAACACGCCTCGAGTAACCCCACTCGTTATCGTACCAGGAGATCAGCTTGACGAAGTTCTTGTTCAGCTGGATACCGGCCTTGGCATCGAAGATGGAGGAAGCAGAGTGACCGACGAAATCGGTGGAGACGACATCTTCATCAGTGTATTCGAGAATGCCCTCGTACTCGCCCTGGGAAGCAGCCTTAACGACAGCCTTAATTTCATCGTAGGTGGCCTCCTTCTCGAGGCGGACGACGAGATCAACGACGGAGACATCGATTGTGGGAACACGGAAGGCAAGACCGCTGTCGATCGGCAATCGGTTGGTTCGGAGGATATAAGATAAGATTAAAGATGATCCGACTTACGTGAGCTTGCCGTTGAGAGAAGGAATGACCTTTCCGACAGCCTTGGCGGCACCAGTGGAAGAGGGGATAATGTTGTTACCAACGGAACGACCACCACGCCAATCCTTGTGGGAAGGACCGTCGACGGTCTTCTGGGTGGCGGTGGTGGAGTGGACGGTGGTCATCAAACCCTCGACGATACCGAAATTATCATGGATAACCTTGGCGAGAGGGGCCAAGCAGTTGGTTGTGCAGGAAGCGTTGGAGATGACAGTGTACTTGGAGTCGTATGCATCCAAGTTGACACCGCAAACGAACATTGGGGCATCAGCGGAAGGAGCGGAGATTATGACCTTCTTGGCGCCACCCTTCAAATGGGCAGAGGCCCTATGGAGTGATCATTAGGTGGTATCCGGGTAAGAAAGGATGGGTCGTACTTGTCAATGGTGGTGAAGACACCGGTGGACTCGACGACGTAATCAGCACCGACGGAGCCCCAACGGATGTTGGCGGGATCCCTCTCGGCGAAAACGGTGATGGGCTTGCCCTCAACCCAGAGCTTACCATCCTTGGCCTCGACGGATCCCTTGAATCGTCCGTGGATAGAATCGTACTTGAACATGTAGACCTGTAAGGCAGGGCGGGAAACATCATTTAGTTCGCCGATTTGTCATTCCAGACGGAATGCGGTACCATGTAGTCAAGATCGATGAAGGGACTGGGTTGGAAGGTTAGCCCTACGGGTCGGAAACATCTGGATGAATGAATGCGCACTCGTTGATAGCGACGACATCGATGTCCCCGACAATGAGGGCATTACGGAAGACGATGCGGCCGATACGACCTTTAGGGTAAGTGTGAGAATCGGGAAATTTTTGTCTGCGGGACACCGGGGACTTACCGAAACTGCGAGATTAAGATGAAACGGAAGCAAATGAGGGAAGTAGGAGAGAAGAACACGCGAGGAGAACACACCCATTGATTCCGACTTTGACCTGATAAGATGCGGAAAACGTTGATCAGCGTCGGGTGAATATGGTGCGGTGGGGACGAGAGATTGGACTGACCATTGTTGGTTATTTAGAGGGAGAGAAGGAGGATTGAGGAGGAAGAGATGGTGGTTAGACCTTGAGGAGAGGGACGGCTGTGGGATTAGAGAGAGGCTTTTATAGCCCTTGCGGAGTTTGGAAAGTTTTCTTTCTCGTTTGTGGATATACCGGGTGTCTCGTCACCGTCGCATCTGTCCCAACGGCGATTACGGCCTGCCCAGAATCTTGGGAAACCCGGTCGTCCGTGCCGACAGAATTTTTGCCCAGGAACATCCCGTAAGCCACTAGCGAACCCGGGCTTTCCAAGTCCGACGTAGTTTCATCCCCACCATTCTTAAAACACCAGTCTACTTTCCCACTCTCCACCATCGCTTTGTCAGACCGGGTTAGTCGTGGGTAAAACGCTTCGCCTTCCAGTGACTCAATTTCTCCGGCTTACTTGTGGATGCTGTACTTAGTAATGGCGCCTTCTACGACGGATATGATATTATCTAGCGTTGGGTTGTCGTGACCCGGTGGTTGGTTTGGTAATTGATGGGCAGAAATTGGGTGGCACCGTTTCTGCGACGTTTTCAAAGGGATGGTACGGAGAGCTGATTAAAGGGTATGCCTTTAACATGTTCTCCCCTTCTGACTGCGTCATTTGATGGAGGTTCGTCACTGATTGACCTTCACCTTTACTGTAGTTTGTGTCTTCAGCCCGGGTATGATGACTTTCGAAGAGAACTGGAGCGGTCCCTCCCACACCTTGATAAGTCAACGCTCCCTACCACCAATAACAAGGCAATCATGACAAGATAGGCGACAACATCGGAGCATCAGGCACAGTTCAGGACGAAAACACGGTCAACGAAACAGGCCAGCCACAGGCCTTAGTGGACAAAGCCCTCGAGATCTTGGTGCGCAATGCAACCGAAGAGTTCGGCTTTGCCCCCCGTGACGTGTACAACGGTGTCCTCTTTCTTCCCAAGACGAGGTGGTGGCACGCTAAAGCGATGGAGAAGCTCAAGTATCCCATGTACCCCGTCCCATCTCCAGTTGACGACGACGACGACGACGACGACGACAGTTGGGAAATCAACTTCAAATCCGCTCGGATCGCGAAGGAAGTGGTGGAATTGATGTGGTTAGGAGAGGACAAACACCTTTGGGAGACGTACGACCTCTTCCGCAAGGCCCCAGAGAGCTCTAACTTGGCGGGATGGGTCTTTGAGGCGATCGTCCATCGCATCCTCTCTGACGGCCTGCAGTCAGAAGGACCCACGCTGCGGCCTATCCCCATGGCCTCCAACAACTATGAGCCTCCTACCTTCTCCGCAGGTCCCTTTTCCTTGTCCTCCTCTACCCCTGACGCCCCGCCGTCATCTCTGGCACTACTATGTGCCCGCACCAAGGTTGTCACGCGAATCGACTTCACCCATGAGCTCAGTAACGTGACGATTGACAACGACAGATACTACGTCCCAACCACGGCCAATAACACCCTCTTTGACTCGTTCACCATCGATCACGACCTTGACCGACGCACTGGTAATCTCTGTTTTCCAGGTTACAACCTCCACAAGGCACGGAGGATCGAACAAGGACTACCCCCTCATCCGCAATATCATGGCCCGTGTACGCGAGCTTCTCGAGGAGGCAATACTCAATGACACAGTCGAAGTCGTGCATACTTTCTAGTCTGCCCCCAGGATAGATCCCGGCGTCAGTGGGAGATGCCCGCCGGTTGGCAAAACAAGTTCAAATACAAAGACCATCGCGGCGAGGTCTTCTGTATACGCGTTCCCGTCTCGGCACGTCACGGTATATCCATTCTTGGGGAGGAGCCTGAGGCTGAGAAAGAGGTTGAGGTGGTTGAGGTGGGGAAGCAGGTGACCAGGAAAGGAAAGGTGAGATATCGTTATTTCAGATCTACCACAGCGACGGTTCCTCACACAAACGCGACAGCAACGCGCGACTAAGGTCCAAGAGGAGGAACCGCCTGCAAAGGCTACACGATCTCGCACACGGTCAACCACACGGTC
>Ga0307517_10012124_pt1 | contig 11872 bp, 3 predicted proteins | sample 23_EM_MG_FD_194515 | JGI IMG/M metagenome (GOLD analysis project Ga0307517, IMG submission 194515) | Populus trichocarpa ectomycorrhiza microbial communities from riparian zone in the Pacific Northwest, United States - 23_EM | ecosystem: Host-associated > Plants > Roots > Unclassified | place... | reverse complement strand
TATATTCGAGAGTTTTGGATTTGACTACAACGCCTAACCCAAGAGTAATATTTATAATATAATAATAACATTAAACTTGGATGACCCAAGTTTAAGTGGGTCTGACTGCAATACCAGATCTAATAGTCTTGGATGTGGGTCTGGCTGTAAGGTCGTATCATAAAAGTGTGATAATTAAATAGATTAATTAAAAAAAACATAGAAAAAAAACCAACATGAAGAAAAAAACTAATGAAGAAAAAAATTCTGAATTAACTGGGTTAACCCTTCAAACCAGGTTAACCTGTCAAATCTTGGATTCGTGTCGTGAAAGTTTGATAACTAAATAGAAAAAAAAAATTGACGGGTTACCCAGAATTAACTGGGCTAACCCGTCAAATCCAGGATCCGTATCATGAAAGTTTGATAACTAAATATAAAAAACTTTAACATTAACAAACTAAATTAAACAAAAAAAATTAATTAAAAAGAAAAAAAATAAAATAAAAGGCATCAGCAGGGGGTGGCAACAAATAAAATATTTATATTTACATCATTCAATTATAAATAATTAAAATAATTTTTGCCAAAAGCCATGAAAGAAAGAACATTGGATTAGAGCACTGAAAAACTATTTAGTTACTATAGTGTTGTTTTTCCCATGTGATATTTTTTCAGTCAAGCAGGGAGTGATAGGGATCTTGATTATGCATGCATCACAGGTGGCATTAGGGGGGCTGGCAGGGAAAGCGGCCAATGCAAGGAATTTTTTCTTCCACTCACCTCCTTTAATAAATTAGAATTTTAGTTTTAAAAATATAAATTTTTTAATTCTAACCACTCCTAAAACTTTTCCCTAGCTTGGTCCTCTGAAACTAAAATTCCTAGCTCCATCCCTACATAAATAATGCATTGTGTTAGCATTGTTGGGTTTTTTGAATATCATACACGCAGAAAAAACAATGAAACAAAAAATAATTTAGGATCCTCTAGGATACCTTTAGACAGATTTAGAATTGTTTATGAATTTATTATCTGAAAATCTAATCTTTTTCAACTTTAAATAATTCTTTAAAAGCTGGGTTGTCGCAAATCACAAATCATCCAATTGTTCAGGTTCTAACTGTAATTTATATGAATCACTACTAAAAAATCTCCTAAATTCTATTTAGGAGAGAGAGATTAATATGCCTGTAGTCCCAACTCTCTATTATATGACTTGCGTAGTTTTTGTCTAACAGACAACCATCTTAAAAATAAAAGGCATTATTTATTATTTATAGAGAAATCTGAAAAACTTAAAAATTATTATGATCCTGAAAAAAGAATTTTAATAAAAAAAAGAACAAAAAAAATGGCCTTGTAATTTTGATGTGCCTATATAAAAAAAAATTGAGAAAACTATATAAAAATTTATAATAAAAATAACAAAATTGATATTTTACTCTAGTTAAATATTAAAAAATATATAAAAAATAATTATGTATATTAGGCTCATATAGAATATTATTAATATTATTTGTAAAATAAATATTAATATTGCAATAAAAAGATACAAAATTATTTGAAAATTATAGCATAACTGGATAATTCTTTAAATATCATTTTAATAATATTATTTTAGAAGAATTTCATTATAAAATATATGAAAAATAAAACAATTGGATAGAGAAAAAAATGTGAAAAACTAAAAGAATCAAGCTTGAACCCGCGAGCCTGGCCTTTTAAAAAAGATCAGGTGCTATTGAGTCTAAAAGTGTTGAATATTAGTCTATGAAAAGTTTACAGATAAAAAATAATAAAATAGATATTTTATTTTTGTTGAATATTAATGAAAAATATTTTAAGGAAATTTACTTGTTATCATTAAAAAAATCATACTATTATCATAAAAAAAATCCAATATTTTTTGAAAAGTATGGCATCTCAAATGATTTTTAAAATTATTGCAATTTTTTTATTTTAAAATATAAAGAATATAACAATTAAAAAAACACAAAAAAAATCAACTCTAAGTGTCACTGGCTAGACATGCTTGGGTAAATTCCAAGATGCGTCTTGACTTTGAATAGCAAGCTGCACTTGCTTTTTTTTTAAAAAAAAAAGTAGCGGAAACCTCGAGGAATGTAACTTAACTGATCAGGTTCTGGGTTTGCTCTTTAAAAGTTACAAGTTAAAGTCCTACAAACCTCAGGATCATTAGAGGCTTACATGGTCGTTAACTTTAAAGCTCGTGAAATTAGTTGAGGTGCGCGCAAACTAACTCGAACACCCATATTAATAATAATAAAAAAGTAGCGGGAGCACATGTTCTCCTGTAATAATTTTGATCCATTTGCCATTTCCGTAAAATCTAGATTTGATTTTTTTACCTCAAAATAAAAATCTTAATTTGTTTTGTTTAAAAACATCTAAAAACATCATAAAAATCTCCATAATTTCATAACATACTTTAATTAGTCAATAAACTCAAAATCAAATTAGACTGAAATAAACTTGTTGAATTTCTTTTTTTTTTTAGGCTCAAACCATCAACATTGAAATCCTCTCTTCAAAATGAATATATTGATACTAAAATCAATGGTTTTTTTTTTTTTTTATGTCTGGCCAAAAATTCCCTCTCTCCTCTTTCTTTTCTGCTCTATCAATTATTGGAGACTAGAATATAAGAGAAATAAAGTTTTATAACCAAGATTTAAACTTTTAAAACTATAAGGATTAAAGTGTAAAAAGATGTGCCTTATAAACAGTGCTAATGAATAATGAATGAATATTGTTTTGTGCATGCATGAAAAGCGTGACTTTAGTTTTTTTTATATTTATTTTACCTTTTAATTTAATTTGGTCAATCTTTAAGCTTTGAAGTTTGATGTACCAATTATGGTTGTATATTAACTAATAAGGTAAAGGTGTGGGTGATTCACTCTTCACCTACACCCAAATCATCGTGAATTACAGCAGTAATTTAAAATAAATTCTTTTTTTTTTCAACTTTTCCTGTTTTTTGTTTATTTTTTATTTTTTTTTCAAAATTACTTTTCTTTTTTTTCCAACTTTTCCTCTCTTTTTTGTTTATTTTTTTAAAAAAATTATCTTTGTCGATTTTACTTTTTAATATTGAGCTGATTAAAAATTTCGCTCTGTAATTCTTTTTCTTTAAAATACTGTGGATTACTATGGTGTTTTCCTACATGGTTTTTCTATTTTATTTTTTTATTTTTCAAAATTATTTTTATTGATTTTATTTTTTTAATATTGAGCTAATTGAGAATTTAGTTTTGTAATTAGAATTTTAAAACATTGTTGATTGCTACAGTGTTTCTCCGCATGGTTTCTTTTTGTTTTTGTTTTTTGATGATTTTCTCCGAAATTATCTTTTTCGATTTTATTTTTTAATATTGAGCTGATTAAAAATTACAGTTACAATATGTGAGAAAAACACTGTAACTTTCCTCGCAAATTACTGTGAATTGCTTTGGTGTTTTTCCCACATGATTTTTTTCCAGTTTTTTTTGTGTTTTCTTTTTCTGTAATATTTTTTTCAAAAATATCTTTGTCGATTTTATTTTTTTAATATTAAACTGGTTAGAATTTAACTTTGTAATAAAGTTTAATCATGTGGGGAAAGCATTGTAACTTTCCTCACAAAATACTGTGGATTGCTAGAGTCTCTCAACACGGTTTTTTTTTCTTATGATTTTTTCAAAATTATCTTTTTTAATTTTATTTTTTTAATATTGAGCTGGTTGAGAATTACAATTACAAATCATTACAAATAAGGCTAAATCATGCGAGGAAGCACTGTACGTAGCTTTCATCACAAAACACTGTGAATTGCTACAGTGTTTCCTCCATGGTTTTTTTTCCTGTTTTTTTTATAATTTTTTTTTAAATTATCTCTGTCGATTTTATTTTTTTAATATTGGATTTATTGAAAATTTAACTTTGTAATTTTTTTTTTAAAACACTATGAATTGTTACAGTGTTTTCCCATATGATTTTTTTCAAAATTATCTTTGTCGATTTTTTTTTGTAATATTGAGTTGGTTAAGAAATTATAATTACAATAAAGTTAAATCATATGGGGAGAGCGTTGTAGCTTTTCTCACAAAACACTGTGAATTGCTACAGTATTTGTCTAAAGATGGAACCTTCATAGAGATTCTGCTCTGAAAACTTGAGAATTATGCTGCTTGTCCTCTGTCTTACACTTTCTGATGTTGTAACAAATCTGAGATATCAGCTCATTGAGCTCTACAGAAAATTGTAAGCAAATCCAATATACACTATGTTTCTTATCTCTTCTTCTCTCAGAGAACCTGGTGGATTTTATGTAATAATGTTGTACATCATAATCATGGGATACCTTCCCAACTGCACACCACAAGTTGATCAGATAATTCTCACGAATCTGGATTGAAGTTTACAGATTCCCTCCAGATGAGTTCCTTGATGTTTTCTTCAGTAAAAGATGGTTGCTCAAAATCAAAGCTGAAAGGCTTTGGGCAAACAGGCTCCTCATTGATGCCATGAAGAGGTTCCAAGTATGGATGGCACAGTGCCTCATCGACTGCAAACAGCAAAAAGGTCAAATGTAATCATCGGTCAAATAAAAGCTTCTTTGATGAGAAAATATACTCAATTTTGAACATTCTGATATAATTTCAGAATGTTGAGACATGCCATATTTTACTCTACTAGTTTGCTAATATATGTAATTTCGCTTCATTAAGTAATAGCAATTATCTCAAATATTATTCAATGAATGCACTTAATTCCAGATCAAATGTGTAGCCAAGATTGCAGGAAATGTCTCATAAAGATAAAAACAACATATGAAGCTATTTCCGTAATTAATTCTTGTTTTGTCGCATGATCAATGTCATGTCTATCCCTGAATGTTCAACTTTACCTTACGTTTATAGTCATTGATTTTAAAAAATAATGTCACAAACTAGTCCTTGACATCACTATCATGCCTCATTTTTACCTGTAATACGCCTATTTGGATCAAAGACCAGCATTTTCTCCAACAATTCGACAGCACCAGCAGACATGTTAGGAAATCTAGCAGCAAATTTTTGCCTCGGGTATTGCGGAAGCTGCCTAACATATCTTCGAGCATTCTCGCTTCGTAGGAAACCAAGACTGAAGTCGTCAGGTGAACCTATGAGCTTTTCAAAGATAAATGCACAAGGTATCATGCTCGTAGTTTGATAACAAAAAACTGAGCAGTTTCATACTATCAACAAGCCTGCTATATACTTCAACCTCTATGCATGCTAACAAAAGCTATAAAGTTGCACCCCACACAACAGACAAAAGAACAAACCAAAACATAACTGACAAAACAGAACAGAAGTTACACTGATTGAAGCACAAGATACTACATTATCACCATAATTGACCATGAAAAGGAGAAGGGAGGATCATTCTGATTCCCAATCACTTCTCTTTGTCTCACTATTGTCAGTAAGATATCATCACTGCCAGAAAATTTTCAGAATTCTCCCTAATTTTGCAAAAAAAAAAAAAAAAAACCTAAATGGCCCCCTCAATAAAAAATTTACAAACTTGCCCCGAAATGTCACATCCTAGATTCATCCCTGGTCGTTACATTCAGTTACCAGATTAAGAATCACCATTAATGCAATTCCTGCCATTTGAATAAAAAGGCGGGAGGGAAGCGAGAGATGAGTCTCTGACTCATCAATTTTGGAAAAAAAGCCAAAGGGCAATCATAATTGTCAATGCACATGACTTTAAAAAGCTACAATCACGCATGAGTTAATGAAAAGAGTTAGGGCTTTTGAAATGAAATTATTTAGGGCCTCCCGTCCACAAATGATGAGCCAGATACTCAAAAAACACCACAAGATTACCCCAGGGCACAATTGCTGGACAATTTCAAAATCACATACCTCTGTAATAAGCCTCAGCTGGTGAACATAGTCTTTTCCAGGAAATAAAGGTTGCCCAGTCATGATTTCACCAAGTATGCAACCCACTGACCATATATCAATTGCTGCAGTATACTCAGAGCAGTTAAGGAGTAATTCTGGTGCCCGGTACCATCGAGTGACCACATACTCGGTCATGAAATCCGTTTCAGATGTTGTCCTTGCAAGTCCAAAGTCTCCAATCTTAAGGTCACAATTAGCATTCAAGAACAAATTACTGGGTTTTAGATCACGATGCAAGACATTTGCCGAATGTACATATTTAAGCCCTCTTAACAATTGATAAAGAAAGTACTGCAAAGAAACAATTTAGATATCAGTGAAAATCAAGCACATAACAAAGTATTTGTTAATTTAACAATGCTTGCTCATAAACAATGATAATTTCCAATTACAGCATATGTTATAGAAAGCATTTTATTCAGTAGCAGTCTCTGGGCAGCAGCATGTAGCCATTTCTTGCCTCTCTTTGGTAACTTTTGTTTTCTTCCCTGGGAACAAAAGGAGAGAGGAGATGGAAAGGGGTGATAGATGTGATGGGTTGGCCTGTAGGAATTAGGGAAACAAGAGAGATAGAAGAACAGTGAAGCCAAATGATAGTTGTGATTTATTAGAGACATTATCCCGCTAAATTCCAAAAAACTAAGATAGCCAACTAATAAACCTATTAGCTCAACAAAGGCAAACAAAAAATGAAAGTCATCATGTTATGATTGTGATTTAGTTGAAAATATGGCATTTATTCATAGCTAATTTTAATGTGTTTTTCATTTAAAAATATATAAAAATAATATTTTTTTTAACGTCAATAAATTAAAATAATCTAAAAAACACAAAAAAAAAAATAATTTGAAGCTAAAAATATAAAAATTAAAAATTAAAATCACAATCTAGCCGCACAAACAAACACCCGCCTAAATGAGGAAGTATAGCTTGTGCTGCTTATCATAACTAGTTGAACCATTTTGTCAAAATTTAACCTGTAAAGCTTGAAATATGCAGCAAGCTAAAAAGTCCAGCTAAAAGTTAAAAATATCCTAGAGAAAGATAAAAATAAATAAAAATCAAATAAGTAACCATAAGAACAATAATATCTAAAATAACTCCGCTAGCTATGAGTATAAATTACTTATAGTAAACATGAAAACCAAGAAAACTTAATGGAGCTAACCCGACAATGATCATCTGTCAATAGTTGGTTGGAGCGTATTATTTGATGTAGATCCGTGTCCATTAATTCATAAACAATGTATACATCATTGAAGTTCTCCGTCTGGGGAGGCCGGATGATGTCTTTGATAGCAATAACCTGAGGAGCAGTAAATGATTAGCACGACCATAGATACAAAAAAAAACACCATAGAAACAATAAATTAGACAGGTTCTGCGGTACAACGTCAGCAAGCACCCATGCTGTGTATGCTTCTATGCACGTAATTACAGAGTGTTGACAAACTAGTCTCAAATGAGGATAAAAAGAAGTCGAACAAATAAGTTAAGGAACTTAGCAATCATGATAATCTAGTCAATCCTGAGCTACCAGAGCACATGTCTAAAGGACAACGTCGAATACAAAAGAAAGTTGTGAATCAAATGAATCCAAGGTAACTCTAGTCGACCCAGCAACTGGCCTCTGAATCACCAAGATCATCATGCTTTGTGAAAGCAAAACTTAAAAGTTTAATTTATCAAGGAATCACCCACTCGATAATAAGAATAAATTAAACACGGAACAATTTAACAAAAATCCCACTCCCTATAAGAGAATCTCAATTGCAACAGAACTCAGGTTCTTAGTAGCATTGTCACAGGGTAGGATTTTTCTTGTTAAAATTTTCCAGTCCCCATGTGGCAGCTCAGCCTCCTGTCAGACTCTATTAATTTACTCGTGTTTACTTAGCAACTAAATATTTCCCCTCACCAAGAGATTTCTTTACACTCTTCCCTGTCACAAGACAAGCGGAATATACAAGTAGAAAGGATGCAATGCAATATGAGTTCTGTGAGCAGACAAAACCCATTGTGCATATCACATACATTAACGGACTTACTTGTGTATATCTTTTTGAGTTAATGAGGATTGTTAGCATTATAACAGAGTTTAGCTACGAAATCATGAGCAACAACTTCAGCTGAGCTACAAAATCATGAGATATTAACTTCAGTTGAGCTAAGAATCGTGAGAATAACAAAGGAAAACAAACTTACATTTTCATGATCCATGTGGCGAAGAAGCTTAATCTCTCGTAAAGTCCTCTTGGCATCTATTCTGTTGTCAAATGCATTACCAATCTTCTTGATGGCAACCTCTTCACGTGTCTCAGAATTCACAGCAGCACTGAAGGAAACAACAAAATCACATCTTCCTTCACGTTGTAGATTTCACACAAAAAATTAAGTCAAACATAACGAGACCATAACATTCGCGATTCACCAGTAACAGCATTTTTCCTAACTAATAAAACAGATTCCGTGCATTTTCCTTTCTGTAAAGTATTCCAAACACGCTCGAAACTCCATTAACTTCTTTTTTTAGCACTAGCTTCACGGTTTACCAAGCAGCCTAGAGCACTTAGTTTTAAGAGGATTTATGAGATTACGGTGTCCTGGTTATTGTTTTGTTTAAAAATATATTAAAATAATATTTTTTTATTTTTTAAAATTATTTTTAACAGTCATAAAACAATAAAAAAAATAATTTTTAAAAAATAAAATTTAAGTAAAACGGCCTCTTAATGTTGTATTCTTGAGACTTCCACCATCATTTCTCCGATTCCAAAAGGATAGCTAAAAATTCTAATAAAAAATCATAACTCGAAAGGATATTTTAAGAAGAACACAGTTTTTAACCTCAAAGAATCGAAATCGGAAACTATAAGAAAATCTACAGTTGAAACTTAAACACGATCATACAAGGGAAAAAGAGAGAGTAAAGAATCAGACTTACCAAACAATACCATTAGCGCCACGGCCAATAGGTCGAATAGGAGGGACGTACTTTCTAGAAACTTCAAAGAGGTTACCGTACACATTATACTGTACATAGCGTCCACCATGAGCAGGCATGCCTTTGATGTTAGGATCACCACCTGAGCTTGACTCTAAGCTTGTCATTTTTTCCAGTAGCAACCTGAAAGGATCCAATTAAGCTAGAGCGAAAAGGAGATAGAAAGGAGAGGGCTAATTAAGCAGTCCAGTGGTGGTTGTTGAAGAGGAGGAAGAGGGGCTAAAAAAGAGGGCGGACGTGTTAGTAGGCGTAGAGCTTTCTCGTTTTCACATTTCTTCTGGTTGGCGTGTGGGTTGTTTTACTACTATTAGAGTCTACACTTTACAGGGACGAGTGAGAAAGATGGGGGAGAGAAGATAAAAGGTAGAGGTGGACCGGACCGTGTGGTGCCCGACTTTTGAACTGGAAAAGCTTAGCCTACCTCGTGACTCGACAATTTGCTTGCTGACGTTTATTTAATTTATCTCAGGTAGTTTTTCCTAGAGAGAACAGGAAAGAAAATATACACTGTTTTTGTTGGTGATTGTGATTTAACTCTAATTTATCAAACTTTGAATTCTGACTTTTCTAGGTCTCTCGTATTTTTATGATCAGTAGTGCGATTGATTGAGAAATAAAGAAAAGAAATTATGGGTGGATGGCATTTGATTTCGATTGGATCTAGCTCGAAATCACTGGTGTTTAGGCCTGCCTAAACTTAGCCAGAGCAAGCGGACAGAATCATGTCTATTATCCCATTCTTTTCGATTTGGGTGAACTGGAAGAGAAAGATGCAGGAAACGGACCCATCAAGCATTCCTTTCTTCAAGGAACATGAACAACTCAGCAGATCATGATGATGATGATGATCATCATCATCAGTATGGTTCTCTACTCCCTCCATTTTTGTTCAAACTAACCTAACTGTAAGAAAACATTACACTGATAATTTCAAGTATCTTTGCATTGCATTTCGAGTCACAGTCATGGTTCGTTCAACATATGTTTGCTTGGCGTGTTTGATACTCCGATCAAAATATTTTTTTTTAATTAAAATTATTTTCATTTGTTGATTTAAAAAATAAATTTTAAAAAATAAAAAAATATATTAAAAAAAAAAACTTCAAAATATAACTTCAGAAACCACGCTTTCAAATTACTACGAAGAAAAGGTTTCCCGTGTTTCAAACCAACCTTCAACTTGCTGAAAAATCAAAAGGAAGCAAAAAGACTCCCTCCTCCAAGAGAAGATAACAACTCAAGGCTCAAAGTCAAGGCCTGCCTACCTTATTTTCCACCGACCGGAAAATCCGCCATTTTCTCCATCCCCCCTGGAAAGGTCTACTCAAACACGAACCTTCATCGACATTAGCATCTCCGGATTTTGTCTCCCCAAACGTGATTTTTGTTCCAAAACTGTCACCGTATATTTTATTTGGCCATGGCATTACTGAATTCCTGATTGTGGTATTTTTATGGAATCCAGGGAAAATTTGTTCAGGATACTCTAGAATTCGAAAAATTAATGCATTACTTTAATGAAATAATACCATGTTGATTGTAGATCATTTTGCCCTTCGTTATGTTCCAATTTTAAATTGGTTTTAGCTCCGAAATTCTTCTTTCTTTGCTCAAAGCTAAAGGTTTTACTCTGTCCAAATAACCATTTTTTGGTCTCGATTTTCCTCTAATTAAATTACTTGTAAAAAAAAACGAAGAAGAAGAAAATTAATCGGAAACACAAAAAAAGACTTCAAAAGTCCAGAAGTAAGTGGTCTAACTGAAACAAGCCCAAGAGAAGCGAAGCCGAGCCAAATCTTCGAACTTTTTTTTTTTTCACATCAAAAGCAAGCAGCCTCACTATAATTTTCGCAGAGCAAACGCTCTGTTTGAAGCTAGTTTTTAGTAGGGGAAATGATCTTCAGTGAAAGTAGAATACAGCATCAGGATGATGCATTACCCTACTTAATACGGGCTTAAGCAGCTGCTTCCTTCGGTTGAGGTGAGGTGGATATACTTGATTGTGGAGTTTCCGAATTCAAGACTGGCAATTATTTGTAGCTCAAAACAGGCATGCTCTTCACCAAGCATTCCTCGGTGGATTTTACTTAATCATGCTGATGAGTTGGCTATGTCGTTGACCAATTTCAGTCGAGTACTTAATCATGCTGATGAGTTGGCTATGTCGTTGACCAATTTCAGTCGAGCCAGAAGTCTTTAGTAGATATTTGACTACCACCGAGGGTTGAGTTTCACGGGCCTGCCAACTGATTTGAAATATCAAGGAAGGTTTGCAGGGTTGAGTTTCTCAGAGACCCACGTTTGACCGAGGACCTAATGTGTTCTGACACGGCCAACCCGGAGAATGGAGAGTTAATTGTGATAGTCCAAGTCCCCACGAAAATCCTACTTCCTGCTAAAGAACAAAAAAATAAGAAAAAAAAAGGAGACATTTTACCAAGAGTTTTGATTTGGATAATAGTCTTTGAATCCGAAACAACAGGTTGCTTTATCTTGTTGTCTCATTGGATCTTCTATGCGATGCATTCAAAATAAAATCGGTGGGTAGTTCTTCGTTTGGAGGCCTTCGCCACAACGTTTATAGTTATTTACTCAGCACTCTTATCATCAAATGAGATGGAGTGATTTCTTATCCCAGATCAGTTCATTTATCTATGTACGTTGATTTAATGAAGTGTTCAGACCTCTTAGTGTAGAAGTTTGAGAAAATTGTGAGGTATGTTTCTTATATACTCGCAAAAGCTGCATAAAATGTTTCTTATATACTTCGCTCTTAGTTACAGGGTTAGTGGGTTACATATTGTTTCATTTTATTTTTTTATTAAAATTAATTTTTATTTTTTTATTCTTATTTGCTTTGTTTTTATCTTTTTTCTATTATTATTTTTTTAAAATTTTGCTCTTCGTTACTTGGTTTCATTTAATT
>Ga0307517_10012123_pt1 | contig 11873 bp, 3 predicted proteins | sample 23_EM_MG_FD_194515 | JGI IMG/M metagenome (GOLD analysis project Ga0307517, IMG submission 194515) | Populus trichocarpa ectomycorrhiza microbial communities from riparian zone in the Pacific Northwest, United States - 23_EM | ecosystem: Host-associated > Plants > Roots > Unclassified | place... | reverse complement strand
CAGATTCTTCACTCTCTAAGGTAGATTTTTCTGTTCTCTTTTATTCCAATCTCTATCAATTATGTTTGGTTAGAGAATCAAACCACATAAGTTCACAAGATTGATTTGGAGGGGGGGGGGGGGGGGGTGCTTTTTTTAAAATAAAATAATATTAAATCAAGCTTGGTCAACACTGGTCTAAGAACTAAAAAAACAGTTTTTGAAACAAAAAAGACTAATTAATTCATTTCTTGAAACTAGAGGAACTAATTTATAATTTACTCTTCAATATGATCACTTTCCCTCCAAATAAAAAAAAATATAATGATTTATGAAACAATGAACACTGGTCAAGAGTTCGTCTTTCTTGCTTATGCAAAACATTCACTGGACTATCACTTACTATAGTGCTTTATGAAATCATTGCATTATATCCTATTTGTATCAGTAAAATTTTCCATTATAATAAAGTAAATACTCTGCATTAATTTCCCTACATACCTACATCATGATAATTAAGAATCCCGGAAGCAACTCCTACCAATTGACTTTGATTAAGCCATCATAATTGACACAAAGGACAAAGATAGTAATGTGGAAGTCCCTGTACCTTGTGGAGTGGAGAAAATTTAGGGAAGCTGATAATTTCAATCAATATCTCAAGTACAATTATATTTGGTTCATGGTGACATGACCTGACTTCTGTCCCACTTTCTCACTAAGACAGCTTTGTCCCATCTGCTCACTAAATATTATCCTAAAATATCTTTCTGTTTTTATTTGCTTACTCTCCTTATCAGGGTCAATTCCCTAGGGGGGTTCGGGTTCCAATTGTATGTGCAAATTTGTAGCTGTGACTAAAATTTTAGTTACCAAAATGTCTTTCACCAATTAACAATAGTAAAAGTCCATTCTCCTGTAGCACATCAAATTTTGAAAATGATTCACAGGTTCAGTACATGTTATTTTCAGAAACTCCCATTTTAAGAGGATGCATACTTGCAGCTTACAGATGCAGTTCAGGCTGATGCACAATTATGTTTTTGTTTCTGTATAGCATGTGCTTATCACCAGTTGAATAAATTAATATTTCATTTCTGTAGATTGTGCACAATTATGTGCTTATCACCAGTATAAATGAAGATTTTCTATGATTTGTTTGTATGACATTGTTCATCAAGTTTATTGATTAGATTCGTGGTCAAACACAGTTAACGCAAAAAGGAAGTTTAATAGTGATGAGCACAAAGATATATTTGCAACTGGGTGTTTAATAACAGGATACATTTCTGGTACAGAAATAAGAAAGAAAATTGTTTGAAATAAAGGAAAGAAATATATAAACATGTGGAACAAAGAGGGAATGTATCCTGATCATCATACTGTAAATCCACAAGCTGACATATGGTTTGCTGAAACAGAGAAGTCTTTCGAGTGTACCTTAAAATAAAGGAGTGACGATGTTGAAGCTTTCGTATAATTTGATCTGTGTGGTGAGCGATGCTGTGTTGACTGAACTACTGTCCTACAACTTGGGGATCTCCCAAACATTTTGCTACCATCTCATTAGCCTTCTGTGATTCTGCACGTTCTTCTTGTTTCTTCTTTTCCCTGAAAGCCAAAAGCATCTTAGAAAACAGAACCACATGCAAGATGGGACAAACAAAAGAAGAAGAATGCTAGAACATATCTTGGGAGGAATCAGTTTTAGATGTTATGGGCATTTGATGAACAATTTACATGGCTCAACATAGATATCATAGCAAGTTCACAACTAGATTGTTCGTATTATATAACAATGTACTTTGATTAAACATTTACTGTTTAAGTTTGATGAATACAAATTTTCTCCAGATTACAGTTTCCGACTCGCAAGAAGTTCTGTGCGTGTTATTTTCACATACTCCCATTTTAAGAGGGTGCACACTTGCAGCTAAGAGAAGCAGTCCAGGCTGATGCACAATTATGTTTTTGTTTATGGATAATGTAATAATCACCAGTGGAATAAAATAATATCACATACCATCATTTTTATGTAAAAGAAATTGTATGGAGAAAGGATGTAGATCTTTACCTATCTACATACTCCTTCAGTAACTCTTTCGCTTGAACCAATTTAGAAAGAAGGCCTCGATATACATCAAGGTCCCGATCCACACTTCTTTTATTGATGTTTAGTGCCGAACAAAGCTGTTGCATGGAAATTAAAGGGTAAATGTCAAACTATCAAGCAAAAATCTTTATTTCATAACAAAGTTCATTAAGGAGTTGAAGTTAGCCAAATTAAAAATCCAACCACTTGAAATAAAAATTGGAAAATTCAAGTCCGAAATCTCTGTTAATTGAAATACTACATGCATCATATCTTGTTCGAGGAACTGAATCTCCAATTGAAAACAACACTTTCTCAAGTAAGAAGTCATGGTTCTCAAATATATGCAATAAGAAAGCATATGAAGCTCTTGAGCCCATGGAAGGAAAAATTAACCTTAGGATGCCAATGAATTTATTACTTGGATATATTCACCATTAGAACTTTCAGTTCCTGAAGCTTCTTTTTTTTTTTTTTTTTGCTTCGTATTCATTTTGTCAGGCAGAAGCTGAAAGGATTTAAAGTCATAAAATGTCCCAAATACACAAAGTTAAAAATGTATCACATAATATCTTCACAATCTGCAAGAAGAAGGTCTCATATAAATCCATATTCTCCAAACTTCTTGACACAACTAGATACTATACTGGAAATTTGGATCTCGGATTTGAGGGTTAAATGGGCTAAATTTATACACATGCAACTATAAATTGAAGCAAATCTTGGGAACTGAAGAATTTATGGATTTGATGAGCTAAAAACAACATCCAAAACAATGAAAATCACTAGAAAACTAAAACTTTAAATAGAATAGTAGAGCACTATATTACATAGATTGCAATAGAGAAGGAATGTAACAACCAACCTTTTCTAGTACTGTTGGTTCACTTGCATTTGACAGCTCAAGAAGACGAAATAACCCAACAGCAAAGAAACGGCTGTAGCTGAAATTCCCACTCGCAGCTCTTTCTGCAATGCCCTTTAATATCCCCTCAATTTCTCCTTCCTTAGATGAAAAGTCAACTAATGAACTATGAGTCTGAGCCCGAGCCCATTCTTCCAGCTTTTTAGCATCAATTCTGCAGACCAAAACATACAGAACTATTCAACCCAAATGGTGATTCAAGTCAGGTCAAATAGAAAGGTAATTTTTAGACTCTGTTCAATGAAACTATTAATGATCTATATGATGTAACAATTATATTCTTTCAGTTTCCTGTTATGCAGAGTAACAAAGGAATAAAAGAGAAAAAAATTGACCACCAATATATGAACATCTTAAAAGCACCAGGCATCTCCAATTTTTCAAATGATCTGGCTAAGCTTTTCAAACGTTTCAGTTTCTGCTACGTTTGTCATTTATCTATCTTTATGTGTTGCCTGTATTTCTTTTCATTTCAATTGGTTAGAAAAACTCAAATGATCTATATATAAAGGTAACAATGTTGATAAAAAAAATTCTTGAGAAAAATAGTTGTAAATTATGCATAGAATAAGATTTTTTTTTCTCATGTTTCTTTGAAACCATCCATGAGAACCACCTAAGCCTTATTCTTGCAAACATCCAGCAATTATTTAACTCTCTCCATCTAAATAAACAGAATTTTAAAGTGATTTGTGGTCTTCAGAAAACAAATGCCAATAATCAACAATAACAAACGTTTTCTTATTTCTCATGCAATAGTTTCAAATATAAAAAATTATCATTCAGATGCAATAAGCTTGATAAAAGAGATACTCTCATAAAGCATTAACAATCATTATTTACACTAATTCCTGTTTGAAAACTAAACTTTTATTGGGGAGTTGAAATAAACAAAAAGACTTCCAGCAACAAAACCAAAGAAAAACTCAGAAAACAAGCCTGTATTGCTCCGGGTCCTCCTTCAATGCCTTAATGTAAGCCTGAAAAATGGCCTCTCGATCCTCGTCACTCGGATACCCTTCCATGAGTTGATCATACACAGTAACAAGACCAAGACCAAACACGGGATCATAAAGGTAAGTCTTCTTATACCTCATCAAATGTTGTTGTACTATCAACTCCTGCAAAACAGTATTATAGATACTCGGGATCGGTCTCTTGTACGCCTTTAAGAAATTGGACTTTGTCTCGGATACCGTTGGTGGCACATCTGAAAACCCAATAAACCAAACAAACCATTACCAACAAATCCACACACTATCATACGCTACATCAACAAACCTAAAAATTGCAGAATTAAAACCATAAACACAATAATGACAAGGAAAAATAAAATCTTTGACCACAAATTCTCAGAAACTACAATTACGCATTAAAAACATACATATAAATTTCAAGTCTAAGTTTCCAATATCCACTAGGTGAATCATTAATAGTTAAAAAAAAATACTAAAATATATTTACTTCATTTTGTTACTGAATCAATCACAAAATTAGTTCTTTTCAACTATTAAACAGAAATTTTCACACAAACAATTCATAAAAATAAATGAATAAATCCCGCTAATTCCTCATGAATGTGAAAAAATGAATCTATAATCAAACAATTGAATGTTAAAAGCTTAACCTCCTAACTACACTAACTTTCTACAACTTTTATTTCTATTTTCTCCCACTTTCTCAGCAACCAAACACAAAACAGAAAAACAATAAAAAAAATCAGCAAAGACTATTTTTTTTTACCAGTGGAAGTGGACATGCAATGAATAGCCGTACGAGAAGTCGAATTCGAAGCTTTAACGCCAACATAGTGACACGAAAAAACCGACCGAAGTCGAAAACCTTCAAAACTTAAATTACGCGACGCTAAAGAGGACACGAAAGTGTTTCGCTCACTAGAAGATTGGTTTACAGCAGAGAACGATAGGCTAGTAATGGCAGTCATTGTTTATCGATACAAATGCGTGTTTGAATAGAGAGAAAATGAGAGAGTGTTTTTCCGGGAAAATTAAGTTATAGGGAAAGAAGAGAAGAAAATTATTTGCATTTTCTAAATCCTGTGTTTGGATTGAGAGAAAAGGAGAGAAAGTGAGAGGTTAGAAATTGAAAGAGAGGCTTATCTTAAAAAAAACAAAAAACAAAAACAAACAAACAGGACTTTTGTGATTTTTAGAGGGAACCAGTGAAGTTTGACACGTAATCTGTTTTATTTGTTTGGGTTGTTGTATGGGTGTTTGCGGTTTTTACCAATGGGTTGCTTGGAAACAAGGAAGTCCACTGAAGATTTTTTTATTAATAGGGTGTTTAGAGTGTAGGGAAATTATTTTTTAAAATAATATTTGTTTTAAAATATATTAAAATAATATATTTTTTTTATTTTTAGAATTTATTTTTGACATTGTACATCAAAATAATTAAAAAACACTAAAAAAGTTAATTTGAAAAAATTTATTTTTCCAATTTTTGATGAAAAGCATATTCAATTTCAATACCAAAGATACACTTTCCTTCCTTGATGGTAAAGCTCGGGGTGTTTGACACATTTTTTGTTTATATTTTTTAAGAACTTCTTAAAAGTATTTCTAGCTTAAAAAAATATTAAATTGGTATTTTTTTGTATTTTATAATATTTTTAATTTGTTAATGTTAAAAATAAAAAAAAAACAAATCTGAAAAAAATTATTTTAATATATTTTCAAGAAAAAAAACTATTTTAAAAAAAACATTACACTACAGTTACAAGCATCCTCGCAAACAATCATCTTCTCAAGTTGTGCTCCCAATACTTGTAGAGATGGCAATTTAAGCTAATTTATTAGGTATTTATCATAGTTGTAAAAGTTTTATTCTCCATTTTTTAAATTGTTATTTCATTTATTTTGAATTTTTTTTAATTGTGTTTTTTTTTCAATTTTATCCTTTAAAATTTTGATAATTTAAAATTTTTCTTTGTTATTTTTTATGGTTTACCATTTATAGGATTAGTCTCGAGCTCATGACTGGAGTCGTGAGTTTTGAAAGGTAACATGAGTTAAATTTGGTCATTTTTTAAATTGATTTTTTAATATTTTTATCATTCAACATTTGATTTATCAAAGAATGATATTCATGTTTTTTTTTTCTTTTCAAATTTTTTTATATTGGGTTATCTCAATATTATGTCCATGGTCGAAAGGTTAGTAGGTTAACCTGAGTTGACTCGAGTCTTTTTTATTTTTTTTTAGTTTTACCCTTAAACATTGAGTTATTTGATAATTGAACTTTATAATTTTATTTAGTATGCTTTCGATTATGTTATTCCAGTATCACAACCAAGTCGCAGATTTGACATGTTAACCTTGATGGGCTGAAGTCAATTTTTTTTTTTTTGGTTGTCAACTTTTTTGTCATTTTATTTATTTTTATTGCATTTCTTGTTTATATTATTTAAACTAGTCGAGCTTATTAAACACAATCGATTCATCGACCCGAGTCTCAATTTCTTGTAGTTTTTTTAGGAACACTTGCTTGCATTTCCTTAACATTCTTTCTTATATTGAAAAATATTTGGGCCGGCCCACGGCGTAGTGCAGTCACTATTTAGTCCATAACTATCCATGGATCCAATTTTTGTGTTGGTTGGTCTGTAGTAATTTTTGTATTTTGGACTGGACCCATTCAAAATGTAACAAAAACTTGGCCCAAGTTTGGTCCATGAACAGCTATCATAGTTACCAATTGAAATTGGGTCAACTAAATGATTATTACTGGGCTTTACTATCTCTAATGGGTGTTCTAGCATATTTGGGCTTCTAGCCTTTCTTGTCTTTTAGGTGCTCACCTGTTCCTTGCCCCCCTCTGCTTCCTGGTGCCGCGGAGAGTATTTTTTCTAACAAAAATCGATTTATGATGGTTAAGAATGTATGTTTTCTATTTTTATTTTTTTAATTTAACATTTAAAATTATTAGTTAGAGAATACACCAAACCGATGAAGACAAGATATTTTTAAAATTATTTAAAAATAAAATTAACCCGTGATTATGTGTAAACTAGTCTGAAAAATATATCAACATATTTTTGAAATTTAATTTTTAACCTAAGTTTATATTTAAAAGGGAAAAAAATAGGGTGATAATCTAACATACCTAAACTTGACAGAATATCAAACCTAAATAGTATGAGTCTAGTTTGCTTTCAAGCCCAATATCCTTAGGGTTCATCTGAATACTAAGTCCAAGTAGACATGGATCTAGCAAGATATCATACCAAACATCTTTAGGTTTAGTTGTGCGTTGAGTCCAAGTAAATATAAGTATAGTGAATTGCTAGACCCAACATCATTGAGTTCAACTACGTGTTGAGCCTAAACAGACATGAGTTTAATGAGCTGTTAGACCCAATATCCATGGGTTTAACTATGCGCTAATTCCAAGTACATATAAGTCTGATAAATTGTCAGACCCAACTTCCCTAGGTTTTATGTACATGCTAAGTCCAATTATATATGGGTCTAGCAAGATATCATACCTAATTTTCTTGGGTTCAGCTATGCGTTAAGCTTAAATAGATGTGGGTCTTGCGAGTTGCCAAACCCAATGTTTTTGGGTTCCGCTACATGCTGAGCCTGAATAGACATAGGTTTGACGAGCTGCCAAATCCAATATTCTTGGGTTCAGCTAAGCGCAGAGCCCAAACTGTCGTGGGTCTAGCGAGTTGTCAGACTCAATATCCCTGGGTTTAGCTAAGTGCAGAGCCCAAACAGACATGAGTTTAGCGAGCTGCTAAACCTAACATCCTTGAGTTTAGCTATGCATTGAGTCCAAATAAATTGGATCTAGTGAGTTGTTAGACCCAATGTCATTGGGTTCTATTATGCGTTAATTAAGCCTAAATAGACAAGAAGGTGGCAAACTGCCAGATTAACATCCTTAGGTTCAACTACGCGCTGAGCCCAAGTAGACATGGGTTTAGTAAGTTATGAGACCCACTGCCCATGGGCTTTGTATCGTACTAAATCCAAGTGGATATGGGTATGACGGCCATTATATATAGGCTCCCAGGCTGGGTCATGAGACTTCATTTGTTTATTTTTATAACTTTTAACATAAAATGTTAATGACATGAGCACTCATCTCTCTACACTCCTAGGTGTATAAATATCTTATAAGGACCTACCATATTTCCATCGCCATTAATATTGTGTAAGAAATATTTACTCCCCATTGATATGGTGTAAGAGATATTTATCACTTGTTAATGCTAACAAAAGAAAATAACTCCAATCCTTCTATTCTAGCAACATGACAAGGTTTAAGGGCTTAAAATACCCCTTGAACCACCCGGATAAAGGGTTCACAAGTTTTATTCTCTAAGTATTTATACTTTAATTCTTAGAGTATTTATCATATAAAAACAAGAAAAAAAACTCTTATTCTTGGAATTTATTGCTCATTCTTTCATTTATTGTAATCCCTTACTAAAAAGCCACTTACTTTATCAATATCTAAGGGTTTCTACTAGAAGAAAATGTTTTGCAGGTTTTGGATTTTTTTATCAACAACCATATACTTTCTAAGCTTAAAAAAAAAAAAATTGACCTAAATGCATGATTATCTTCCATCCTAGCATTAAATAACTTTATTTATGATCATATTGATTTTTAGAACATCATGACATACTGATAGAATAAAAAGAGAAAGAAAATGATACACAAACACACTGGGTTCAGCTGATGTCTTAGGTCGAACTCAATTAGGATGTACGTGAACATGGAACCGCTGTCTGAGAGAGAAACAGCCTTTCTTCTCAGGAGTCCTTTCTCACTGTAATGGTAGATATATAATGCTGAAACTTAGAGGTACTTGGATGCCATTTTCTTTGAGTAGATGCATTTTGGGAGGAACTACATCTACATGGGTCTTTGTCCAAAAATAAATGCGTATTGCTTAAGTTACAGCTTACATGAAGGCGATTTTCAGCGTCTTCTAGTGTACCATTGCTTTGCTGTTTTGACGCATACACTTTTATTTGTATTTAGATACCAGAGAAAGGCAAAATAATTTCATCAAATAATTGAAATGAGAAGGGATTTAAATGGCAAAATGACAATTACAAAAAGAAAAATGAAAATGGACTTGGTCAAGATATACATATTGTCCTTTTTGTTTAGATTAATTAGATAATATTTTAGAATCAACTTGGGCACATGAAGGTTTGTTTTTATCGCAAAAAATATATATTTCTTGAAAGCAAATCATTACAGTCATGTTTCAAGTATAAATATCAGACCCAGTTTGGGAACCGTCCCATCAAAGGGTCTTGGTCATTTTTGTCTTGGTCATGATATTCACTTGATTGGGATTGAGCGAGTTTCATGACCTTGTGGCTGAAATACGTGCTCCAGTACTCAACCAGCAACCTGGTTAATTCATAGAATTCACTGAAACAGAAAACAAGAAGTAAGGAAGGGAGCAAGTTGCAACTTAGAGCCATGGCTAGCTTCTCCACGATTATGTGTCGATCTTATCCAACTGACTTTTCATGTATCCATCTCCATGCTATCCATTGATTCACGTGGTTATATGCCTTCTGCTCCAATGACAGTGGAAGTAACGTGCTTGATATCTTTTAATAATCAGCAACAATCTTGACGGACTGTTTTCTAACTGTAAAGCTAGAGAGAGAAAAAACTTTCAGTGATCTACAGTTCAAGGGACAAAAAGATACACCAAAAGAAGCTTGGAATAGCAAGGAAAGATCTTAAGATGGATAAAGAAACAAATTTGATGTCGAGTCATGTTTTCCAAAGAATCTAGCTAGCTACAAGCATATAATATGTTATACCTATACAGAAAAATGAAGTTTTAGTTGGACAGATTCTCCAATGCTGTGATAGATTTAGAATCTTTCACTAAAAAAATGTAATGGTGGACACCGGAAGACACATCAACTACATATGCCTTGGTTTGATAAAGAGAAAAGTTATTAAATTTAATTTGATTAAATATATTGATTGAATGATGTGTATCGTGGTTAAATTTTATTTTGAATTATTCTTAATATTGAATTAGTTAAATATTAGTGACTCTAGAATATTTGACCGGTTAAATTTAGATGAGGTTTAATCGTTTAGTTAACTATAAAGAATTTTTTATTAAAAAAAAATTCAAACAATATTAATTTTGATAAAATAATTAATTTAACTTGATACGAAAACCATCAAATTGATTTAATAACCCAGTAATTTAGATTTTAAATCAAGTGCGACAGACTAGTATCATCATGAAGATGATAGATGAAGTAATAGAATCCCTTAAGGTATGTATGGATGTTATGAGTCTAAAGTCTCGCCTCAGGAACTTAGATTAGCTTGTGATCTCTATTTTTCATGCAAAAGAGAAGAAACAACATAGGACCTCCATTAATGTTCTAGTTACCTGTATTAATTCCTTCCGGCTCATGTTGGAAGAACTAGGTTAATACATGTAAAGAATTCTCGTAGACACAAAGAAACATAATTAAAAAAATAGATTTATATATCACGAGAAACAAAATGGTAAGAGAAAAGATTCATTTACTCTTTCAATGTCATGAAATTTATGGATAGAAGAAAGATTTCTTCAACCCATTTCTATTTTTTTTTTCTCCAGTCCATATCGGAAGTAATTGAGCATGTATGCAAATTATAGCTTCTTTTTTAAAAAAATCAAAGTAATTCCAAGAAAAAAATACTTTTAAATAAACTTCTGCAAAACTGTAGTGTGTTACTTAACTAAATATCTTTAAAATTGTAATTGATGTAAAACACTGAACACACCACATTACATAAACAAATAAAGCCTATATATATATTGAACTCTAGTCTCAAAGTTCCCCCACAAGTCAATAACTAGATCAGCTACTTGACATCCTTCCACTCCAGCTCTGCTCTACTCTACTCTTATAGAGTAGAATTTACATCTCTCTTCCTCTCTTCTCTAACGTTCTTGAAACAAACAGTAGTACTTCCTACACACACACACAAAGGAAATTAAGCATTCATGAGCTTGAGATCCATCAGCAAGGAAGAGTTTCATCCAGCTGGTTCCCAAAGGATGCAAAGTGTTAAAGACAAAGCTCCTAAAACTGACCTCAAGGAGGCTGCTTCATCTAAGCAAACGATAAGCTTTTCAGGTAATTTCAGTTTTAATGATCTCAATAAATCTGGTAAAAACAGTGAAGATAACAAGCTTAAACAGGCAGAGGAGTCACTGAGGACTGTGATGTACTTGAGCTGCTGGGGTCCTAACTCCTAACTGATGTGCAATCCGATTTGCGAAAGCTGGCCGAGATGTTGCTTAGAAGCTTATGTACACAGAGCCTGTAATGTACATGTAATATTTCTGAAGTTAACATCTATGACTATCTTTTTTTTCTGTTCCTTGTTCCTTCAAGATCATGTATATATAATCTATCGAACCAGATAAGAAATTATCACGATGGGAATTACTAAGAGGATAAATGGAAGCAATGATCATGTGTTTAAGCAAAGAACATGGATCGGAACTATTAAGGTGCTAATGCAATGTGGTACCTACCTGTTTGACAAAACTATCTTGCTTGTAAGATATGCTTTACCCTGATGGTGATGGGGGAGGCCATAGAACTAGGAGAGGAATATGCTGATCAGTAACACAACATGATCTATTGATCAAAACATCAATCAAAATCAACAATTTCAAGATATATAACAGTAAGGTTCAAGGAGATATTATCTCTAGCTAGTAAAGACAGGCATCAAACCATCATGCATCACACAAATAGACTTTTCATCTATTCAAACCATCATGCATCGCACAAATAGACTTTTCATCTATTGGATAATACTAAGGACAAATGGACACAGAAGCACTGTAACT
>Ga0307517_10012121_pt1 | contig 11874 bp, 9 predicted proteins | sample 23_EM_MG_FD_194515 | JGI IMG/M metagenome (GOLD analysis project Ga0307517, IMG submission 194515) | Populus trichocarpa ectomycorrhiza microbial communities from riparian zone in the Pacific Northwest, United States - 23_EM | ecosystem: Host-associated > Plants > Roots > Unclassified | place... | reverse complement strand
CCGATAACAGCAACTACCTGTCTGAAGCGACGGCGACCTATAGGACGACCATCGAAAAATCACACAACTTTGAGTTATTGGCGGGCGCTTCCAGGCAGAAATTCGTAGATAAATACGGGACCTCCGGAGCGACAGGGTTCATCACCGATGCATTTTTATGGAATAACCTGGGGGCAGGCAGTAACCCGCAGCCATCTACCTCATCAGGTCCTCAAAATGAGATCGCTTCTTATTTCGGTCGTTTGAACTACAATTATAAAAGCAGGTATTTATTGACGGTAACAGTACGTAGCGACGGGGCCAGCGTTTTTGCAAAGAATAATAAATGGGGAACATTTCCATCTGCGGCCGTTGGCTGGAACATTGCCGAAGAGCCTTTCTTCGGAAATCTGAAGAATGTGCTGCCACAATTGAAGGTGAGATTTAGCTATGGCCAGACAGGTAACGCCAGTATTAACAGCAATGCATTTGCCGCCTATAGCGCGTATGCCGCCTGGCTATCTGCCGCCGATACAAGGCTCATAGGGGTGTCTTTATCGAGGTTGGAAAATCCCGATCTGAAATGGGAAACAACGACGGGAGCTAACTTAGGGCTGGATTATTCATTATTGGATGGCAGGATCGAAGGTTCGGTAGATGTATTCAGGAATAGCATTTCTGATCTGTTGGATATTAAGCCCCTTAACTCCTACCAGGAAATAAACAGTATCATTGCCAACGTCGGCAAAACACAAAGTAAAGGCATTGAGATAAAGATCAATTCTCGCAACGTCAGGACCCAAAATTTCCAGTGGAATACCCTGTTCACCTTTTCCAAATATAAAGACAACTGGAAAGAAAGAGCGCCGGATTGGAAGCCGTCTGTTTACCAAAGCGCACAGGATCCCATCAGGGCCGTTTACAGCAGGCTATCGGACGGTATCTTACAAATTGGCGAGAAGGTGCCCGTTTCACAGCCGGAGTTAAAACCGGGCATGATAAAGATCAAAGATATCGACGGTTATGTTCGTGATGCCAGCGGTAATCCGACGGTAGATGCCAATGGAAGATTCTTAAGAAGCGGTAAAGCGGATGGTATTATCGATGAAGCGGACACAAAACTATTGGGGACTTCAGACCCAAGCTGTATGGCGGGTATCACTAATGTATTGACATATAAGAACTTTAGCCTTAATTTCGACTTCGTTGGGTTATTCGGTCGTGGTATGGAAGATCCCAACTACACCACCTATGGTGTTAGCGCTTACGGCGTTTACTCCAACGGCTATAATGCCTTACGTACCGTTAAGAACAGGTGGACGCCAACAAATCCCTCCAAAACGCAGCCTAGCTCCTTCTACGGTTTTTCTCCTTACAGTGTTGGGGATTTCTTTAGAGAGAAAGCATGGTTCGTAAGACTGCAGAATGTTTCTTTGGGCTATAATCTGCCTGCAAAATGGGCAAAGGGTGTGTTCTCGTCGGCCCGTATCCATGTCGATGGTTCCAATCTTTTTGTGATCACTCCTTATAAAGGGGTAGACCCGGAAACAGATTCCTATACGGCCGCCTATCCCTATATAAGATCATTCGTGGCCGGAATAAATATTACATTTTAATTAATATCCTAAAAAATATAGTGATGAAAAGATATCAATTATTATTACTGTCAATGGTAGTGCTCCTGGGAAGTTGTACCAAAGACCTTGTATCTCTTGACTATTCAGAGATAAATCCGGCTATTTTCCCAAAATCAGCTGCTGATCTCGAGGCGATGGTAAACGCAGCTTATTATCCGGTCAGGGGATCCTATGCTAATGGCATTTTTTCTACTTCGGAAAAGGGTGTTATGTTCTTAAGCGATGCTACGACAGAAACCTTATATGGCCCATACGGCGATCAGTTTACCGCCACCTTGCAAAATTACCATCCGACCGACGCCTCTTTTACCCGTTATTATGATGAGTTCTACAACAAGATCAGTATGATGACCAATACGATCGATCTGATACAAAAGTCAACGGTAAGCGATGAATTAAAAGCAAAGGCGATCGCCCAGGTGCGCTGTGCAAGAGGTCTTTTAGCCTATACCTTATTTGATCTGTATGGACCGATTGTCATTGCCCCTTTATCTGTTTTGCAGAACCCATTAAAAGAGGAACCGCTTGCCAGGCTGACCAATCAACAAACAGTGGATTTTATAAAAGCAGATCTTGTTGCTGCTGCGGCGGATCTTCCCGCACCTGCGGATGCCGAATATGGAAGGTTTAACAAGGCTCTGGCAAAAATGATACAGATCCGCCTGGACCTTCACGAAAAGAACTGGCCCGAAGTTTTAACGCTCTGCAACGATATCATTGGGTACAACCATTATACCCTTGATCCCAGCTATGTGGGAATGTGGGATCTGGAAGGAGCTAAGAACAGCAAGGAAGTAATATGGGCCATACCCTGCGATTATGCCGGCACCAGCGAGAACCAATGGCAGTTGATGGTCCTTCCCGCGGTCTATGCGCCTAAAGGAGGTTTTGGGACGATCCAGAGCACCTGGTATTTCTTTGATAGCTTTGAAAACAACGATAAAAGAAGGACCATGTTGATCTCGGAATTTACGGGAACAGACGGGATTACCTACAACAGGGCTAACCCCGGTACGCTGATCAATTATGGACCGATACCGCTTAAGATCAACGAGGATGCCGACCGCACCACCGGCTTGACAACGGTAGATATTATCATGTATCGTTATGCCGATGTGCTATTATCGAAGGCAGAAGCCATTGCCAATATTTCCGGCCCGAACCAGGAGGCAATGGATCTGGTGAATGTGGTAAGGCAAAGGGCTGGATTATCCGACAAACTGCTGGCTGGGTATAGTACAAAAGATCAATTCAACGATCTTATCCTTACGGAAAGAAGTCATGAGTTCTGGTGTGAAAATGGCCAGTACAGGGCGGACCTTATCCGAATGGGCAAATTTGTGTCGCGGTGCATAGAAGTGAAACACTCGACCTATACCAACGATAGTAAGATCTTATTTCCTTTTTCTCCTGCGCGTATCAGTGAAGGGAAAGGAAAGTTTCTTCAGAACCCCGGATATAATTAAGGAGTATCTTGATAGAGTATTAGAAACTTAAAACTATTACTATGAGGAAAAGGACAAATTTTAAGAGAATAACCATCGCTGCTGCAATGGCCGTCTGGATATTCGTTGGAATATTGGCTGCCTGCAAAAAAGGGAAATCATCAGCCCCGGAAGTAAAGCCTGACGGTGGGATCACCTATGAACTGTCGACAGAAGTGTTCCCCAATCCCGAACGTGGCTTTACCAAGACGTTTACCATCCGGACCGCTTTAAGTCCTGCTTCTTTAAATACTTTCCGGCAGAATCTCAATACCACCCTTGTCGTGCGGGTCTTTTATCTGGAGAACTTCAAAGACAAGGCGCTCGATCAGGCCTATCTTGATTTTATCCAGACCGATCTGAACACGATGCGAAACGCCGGCCTGAAAGGAGTTATCCGTTTTGCCTACACCGAAGACATGACTGGCACGGATGCTTCCCTGGCGATCGTTCAGCAACACCTCGATCAGTTGAAGCCGATCTTTGAGGCTAATAAAGACATTATAGCTTTTGTGCAGGCCGGTTTTATCGGCGCTTATGGCGAGTGGCATGATTCGTCCAATGGCCTGGCAACGGCTGATAATGAAAAAACGGTGTTGTTGAAATTATTGAGCGTCTTACCCGTCGACATCATGGTTCAGGTAAGAACACCCTTGCAAAAGCAAAATGTATTCGGTACCGCAGCCCCTGTCACCGAAGCACAAGGTTATTCCGGTGCGGACATTGCAAGGGTCGGCCATCACAATGATTGCTTTTTATCAAGCGTCGATGACTACGGGACCTATGTAAATGCTTCGGCGGAGAAACAGTACATTAGTAATGATGCCCTGTACGTTCCGGTTGGTGGTGAAACCTGCCCTCCTTTGAACGGCTATTCGAATGATTGTGCGCAGGGGAGAGCACAAATGAAATTATTGAGATGGACCTACCTTAATATGGATTACTACCAGCCGACGCTCAACGCCTGGAAAGCCTCCGGATGTTTTGATGAGTTTAACAGATACCTGGGGCACCGGTTGGCGTTGGTAGATGCCGTTTTGCCATCCACTGCCCCTGTAAATGGCAGTCTGCAATTAGGGATCAACATTACGAATGCCGGATATGCGCCGCTCTACAATAAGAAGAATACAAGCCTGATCTTAAAGAATAAAGCCACCGGCGCTTATTCTGAAATAAAACTGGCGTATGATATCCGGAAAATCAAGCCGGCCACTACGGTTAAACTGGATGAAACCCTTAGCCTGAGCGGAGTGCCGGCAGGCGATTATGCCCTATACCTGCGTATTGCCGACCAGGCAACAGGATTAAAGGATAGGATAGAATATGCAGTAAGGCTGGCGAATACCGATACCTGGGTAACAGACAACGGCGGTATGAACGACCTTAAGTCAAGTTTAAAAATTTTATAATCATTTAATTAGAAAACGATGAAAAAGATCATAATCTATATAACCAGCGCAATTTTGACATTGCCGGCCATTCATTCCTGTAAGAAAAGCGGGGATGGCGGCAGCGGCACCAAAGCCGTATTCAGCTATGTGGCAGATGGGTTCAATGTCAATTTTACCAACTTCTCCAAGAACGCATCCGAATTCAGCTGGGATTTTAATGACGGCAGCAACGAGACATCCACTAAGAAATCCCCGCAGCATATTTTCAAAAGCAAGGGAGATTTCCTGGTTACCCTGACAGCCAAGCAAGGATCGGCCACCAGCACCTTCACAGATACGGTAAGTATCATCGGCCCTAACATTAAAATTGATGGTGATTTTACGGACTGGCAATACGTGGATTATTCATTTACCAATACCGATCCGGCAGGAGGCAACTTACTGGCCATAAAGACCTTTGCTTCCTCCACGGATGTCTTTTTTCTGCTGGAAGGCACACCGGATATGAAATTCGAGATCATTGACATGTACATCGATGCCGATAATAAGCCTAATACCGGCTTTACAACGGGTTCCTGGCCTCTGGGATCAGGAGCCGACTTCCTGATAGAAGGAAGCCTCGTTGGCGGCTGGGGCAGTCTGTATGAACATACCGGTGATCCTTTAAGTTTCTCATTCAACCCTCTTTATGATATATCCGATGTGATGTACTACTCGGCTATAAAAACGGTAAGCGGTAAGAACATCATAGAATTCTCTATTAAAAAGGATAAATTGGGTACGACCAAGGGGTTTATAAACTACGCTATTGTTGAAAGCACTTCGGGTTATGCGCAAGTAGGCGCCATCCCTGCAAATGGTACGGCGTCATCAGGATTTGGTTCAATAAAATTATAAAATACGACATCTATATGGAAAGAAGAACATTTATCAAACAGGGCTTTATAACTGCGGCCGGTATTACTATCCTGCCATCCGGAAGCCTTTTCGCATCCGGGAAAGACAAAGTAAGATTAGGCTATATCGGAGTGGGTGCGCGCGGAATGAGTCATGTTGCGGAAGGTTTGCTGCGCGAAGATATTGAGATTGTAGCCATATGCGATACTCAGGAAAGCTCGTTGAAGATCTGTCGCGAGTTTATAGCGAAGAAAGGCCATGCCGCGGTAAAAGAATACACCGGGGGCCTGGATGCCTATAAACGACTATTGGATCATAAAGATATCGATGCAGTCATCATCGCTACCCCGTGGCAATTCCATTGCCAGCAGGCTGTCGATGCCATGAAATCGGGCAAGTACGTTGGCTGTGAGGTAATAGCCGGTTTGACCGTTGAGGAGCATTGGGATATCGTACGTACTTCGGAAAGCACGGGCATGCCTTATATGACGTTGGAGAATGTATGCTACCGGAGGGATGTAATGGCCGCGTTAAATATGGCGCGGCAGGGTCTATTTGGCGAATTGGTGCACCTGGAAGGAGGCTATCAGCATAATTTGAGGAATGTACTGTTCAATAATGGCAAACAGTATTATGGTGGCGGCGTTGAGTTCGGGGCTGGCGCCTTGAGTGAGGCCCAATGGAGGACCCAGTTTAATATTGATGTGGATGGCGACATTTACCCAACCCATGGCGCGGGCCCATGCATGCACTATGCTAATATCAATGCAGGGAACCGCTTTACCAACCTGGTCTCCTTCAGTTCCAAGGCCCGGGGTTTGGCGGCTTATGTGGAGGAGAAGTCTCCCGGCCATAAGAACGCCCGGATCCAGTATAAGAACGGCGATGTGGTTACAACCATGCTTAACTGCGCCAATGGCGAAACCGTAATGCTGAGCCATGATACACATTTGCCCAGGCCCTATTCATTGGGCTTCAGGGTGCAAGGCACAAAGGGCCTCTGGATGGACGTTAACAATAGTGTGTACATCGATCATCAGTCGAAAGTGGATGATGCCTGGGACAACGCAAAGACCTGGTTTGAAAAGTATGATCACCCGCTGTGGAAGAAATACGAAAAACTGGCCGAAGGCGCCGGACACGGAGGGATGGACTGGTTTGTATTCAACGCGTTCATTGAATCGGTGAAACAAAAGAAGCAAACTCCGATAGATGTATATGACTCCGTTACGATGAGCGTCATTACGCCCTTGTCTACAAAGTCGCTCAGGGAGGGGAACGCTCCACAGGAATTCCCGGATTTTACCAAAGGGAAATGGAAGGACAAAAAAAATACATTTGCGTTGGATGACAGTGGGTTTTAAAATATGAAACAATTTGAAAGTGGCTTTTTGAACGAGGAGATAGCCGCTCAGGGTTTAGACAAGGTATCAGCCTTTATGGACAGGCAACGTAGGCAAAATATCGACTATGTCTTCTGGGGAAAGACTGGCTATAAACCCGAGGTGTCTTTTTCAATGCTGCATGATCAGAATGGTATTTACTTAAAATACTGGGTCCGGGAAAAATACATCCGATCCATCTATAAAAGGTTCAACGATCCTGTTTATAAAGACAGCTGTGTGGAATGCTTTATCGCATTTGAAAGCGACACAGGTTACTATAACATGGAGTTTAACTGCGCCGGCACAGCCCTGATCGGATATGGGGCGGATAAATACAACCGGCAGCTACTGCCCGAAAATGTGCTTTCCAAAATAACGGTGAGGAGTAATATACAACCGTATAATCTCGTCAATGAGCTATATAGCTGGGATCTGACCTTGTTTTTCCCTTTTGAGACCTTTATACACCACCAACTTACAGGAATGACGGGGCACTTATGCCGGGCCAATTTTTATAAATGCGGAGATGACCTGCCGGAACCCCATTTCCTGAGTTGGGCTCCAATCGTTAATCCTTATCCTGAATTTCATTTGCCGGCATTTTTTGGCACAATAGGGTTCGTTTAAAGATATTTCAACCACTTTTTTTCGGGATGTGCAAACTTATACCTTACATACCACCTGGACAAAAAGAAGAGCAGCGAAACGTCCACGATAAACACCAGGTAGAGGAGGGGTAAACTCCAGGCATGTTCTTTTGGTATCCAGGTAAAAGGCGCCGTCCTGTACCATTCCTGGTGAGGGCTGCCTTCCCTGCTATAATTGACAAGAAGGGCGCTGATATGGATCAGCCCTATATGCAGCACATAATAGAAAAGCGGAACGCGACCAAACACAGTGAAGACCTTCGCCAGTCCACCCGTCATTTTTTCTGCAAAGGGGATCAGGGCGATAAGAGGTCCCAGCGTCATCAGGAGGAAGAGCGGAGAAGCGGGATATTTCCGTTGATTGAGGAGCCTGAATAAAAAAGGAGGCGCATCGGGGTGAGAGGGTTGTGACAGGATAAGGATACTGCCTGCCACTAAGAAAAGGGCAATGGCTGAAAGACCGATCCCCATGCATAACTTTTTTCGCCGGACAGGCGGCATCGTTATGATCTTGCCGAACCCATAGCCGGCCGCCATTACGCCGATCCAGGGTACGATCACATAAAGAACACTGATGCCCGCGTGGTCCTCGCTGCCCGAAGGATAGATAAAATCCCAAAACCAGGTAAAGGAGGGACGGAGGGTAGCAGGCAAGGCCTGTGGCAGGTACTGGAAGACCTGCTGAAAAGCGATGATGCAAAGCCCTGTTATCCCGACGGCTAAAGGGCGTAGCCGCGTCAGTGCCGCCATCAGCACCATGCACCATCCCAGCATCCAGATGACGCCCGCCAGCATGAAGTCCCGGAAGTCCAGGTTGAAGGTCCATAACCATCGGATAACAGTTAGCTCCAGCAGTACCAGGAGCAGGCCGCGGCTAAGAAGGTAGCGGCTGAGCCGGCCCTTATCCCTTATCTTTTCACTATACAGGAATATACCGAGGCCTGCAAAGAAAGTAAAGCCGGAAACACAAAAATGAGTGATCCAGCGGGTAAAGAAAATACCGGGCTCCTTTCCGCCGGAAGGGATACCTGAATATACGCGCACATGATCGATCGCCATGAGGACCATGATCACGCCGCGAAGCAGGTCGATGGATTGCAGCCGGGCAATAAAGAGCCTGTTCCCGGGGCTTGCGTCCGGGTGTGCTGGGGTCTGTGCTGTCATAGTATGCTATCTAACAGTATTCAATTTGCAGGAAAGGAGGGATACTAAAAAATAGTTATGATATTTTACAGGGAATCCTCCATAACAGGCGCTTTTTTCACGAAAAGCTGTAGCTTCCCTTTAAAATCCGCCACGGTGCGCGCTATCTTTCAAAGACGATATGTATTCCACCTGCTCTTCTGGCTGATGTATGCCGTATTTATGATCCTGGACATGCAGGGCTATATCATAAAGAAGGGATGGTGGTTCGGGCTGGCGCCTTTATTCGCCAATGTATCGCTGATGGCCTTCCTCGTATATGGTCACACAAAAGTATTGATCCCCCTTCTGCTGGAAAAGAAGAGGACCTTCTGGTATGTCACCGGGACCATGTTGCTGATCACCGGTTATACCTTCTTCCGCAGCCATAACCAGCGATATTGGGATGCCGTCGTGTGGCCGGAAGAACCCATGCAGCTTTCTTCCTATTTCAAATGGAATCTTTTCTATGCCGTATGGTTCGTATTGATCTCCTCTATGCTGCTGTTCACGCAGCGATGGAGCGAACAAAGACAGCAGGTCAAGAATATCCAGATCGATCAGCTGCAGACGGAGCTGAAATACCTGCGCGCCCAGGTCAATCCCCATTTCCTTTTCAATGGATTGAATACCATCTACGGCTATATCGATATGCAGAACCAGCAGGCCCGGGATATTATGGTGCAGTTCTCCGACCTGCTGCGGTATAACTTATATGAAGCGGATGTCGATTGGGTAGAGCTGGAGAAGGAAGCGCAATACCTGCAGAACTACGTTGCCCTGCACAGGGCCCGGAGCAATGACAATATGCAGATCGGGTTGCAGATAAGTATTACGGACCCGGCGGCAAAAATAGCTCCTTTGCTATTTATGGCTTTTGTGGAGAACGCTTTTAAATACAGTACCCGTGACAACCGTATCAATCATATCCGGATAAGCCTTCGCCAGGAGAAAGCGCGTATCCTCTTCGAATGCGTCAATTCCTTCGATGGAAATATGGGCGCCCCGGGCGGAATAGGGCTTACCAATGTCCGGCGGAGACTGGAGTTATTGTATAAGGACAAATATTCCCTGAATATAACCAACGAGCAAAACCTTTATCATGTTCAATTAATACTGGACGTATGAAAAAGATGCGTTGTATCATTTGCGATGACGAGCCTGTGGCCCGTAAGATCCTGGAAGAATTCGTAGAGCAGGTGCCTTTTATGGAGCTGACGGGCAAGTTCGAGAATGCCGTCAAAGCCGGTATCTTCCTGCAAAGCAACCAGGTGGATCTCCTGTTCCTCGATATCGAGATGCCCCGGCTCTCCGGGCTGCAGTTCCTGAAGGAAGCGGATATCACACCCCTGGTGATCCTAACTACGGCCTTTCCGCAATATGCGCTGGAAGGCTATGAGCTGGACATCCTGGACTACCTGCTCAAACCCTTCGCCTTCAACCGGTTCCTGAAGGCCGTTCAGAAAGCAAAGGAATATACCGATATGAAGAATGCTACAACCGCCAGCTATGCCTCTCCCTATATATTCGTGCGCAGCGAGAAGAGGATCGAGAAGATCGAGCTGAAAGACATCCTCTATATCGAGAGCCTGGGGAATTACGTCAATATCTGCACGGAAAAGAAAAAGATCATCGCCTATCTGACACTCAAAGGCCTGGAAGGTCAATTGCCCAGCCAGGAGTTCATTAAGATCCATCAATCCTTTTTGGTCGCCTGCTCGAAGATCAACGCCATCGAAGGCAACGAGGTCAGCATCCATAATACCACCCTGCCCATCAGCAGGAACTACCGGGATGCCGTCATGCAAATGGTGCAGGAGCGTTTGCTGCGCAGATAGATCCTGGTCATTCGTCCGAACCGTCCGACAGGTCATCGAAGACGATGAACCTACGTTCCTTCTTCAGCAGCGGAAAAGTACTGTCGGGAAGTATGCGTTGCAGTTCCAGCTTTAGCTTGTTTTGCCCGACGGCGCCTTCCAGCTGCCAGTCCGTCTTATTAAGGAGGGCATAATTAAATTGCAAGGGGATCGTATCCTTGCCCCCCGAAGCACGGAGGGTCAATACATGCCGGACCGTGTCCCGGTCCACCGAATAGGTTTTAAATACGGTGGGGTTCATCGTGATGATCGTCACCATTCTTTTCCCCCCGGTGACCCGCTCGTTCCAGACCCTCCATCGCAGCGTATCCTTCTCCGCTAAGGGCAGGCTATCGTTGTTGATGATATGTTGTTTTATCAGGGAATATTGCCGGGAGCGGTTGACGGCTTCCACTCGCCTATTGGTCTGGTAGACCTCCTGCAGGCTTAAAAAGAAAGCTATTCCCAGGATGAGATAGCTGATGACCCGGAACAGGATCGTTTTAAAGTTCTTCTCCGGCCGGTAGCCGGGAGGCTGCGGCGCGGAAGGCGCCCCGGCGAAGAGGGGGCGCCATAAAGGACCGCCATAGGAGACCAGTAAAAATAAGGCGATAAAGAGAATATAGAAGGACGTGATCATTACACCGACCTGGTAGCTATAGTTCAGCAGGATGATATTCACGAAGGCCGGAATGATGATCAGCAGGCCTGCCAGGCGGGTGCGCCGGAACAGGATCAGGATGGCGCCCGACAGTTCGACAAGGCCACTGAAGACCTGGTAAGGCTTCCCATAGCCGAAAGTAGCCCAAAGCAGGCGGAAGGGGTTCAGGTCACCTAACGGCTGCTGCAAGGTTGCCACCGATGGGGTCGGCATCTGTAAGGGACAGATCTTGATGACGGCATAGGCGAATACGATGCCGGAAAGGCCGATGACCAGGGCTTGTGAGAACCAGTAATGCAGTTTAACGTATTGGGTCCTCTTCCGGTCGAGAACGCTCCATAACAGGCAGGCCAGCACGGCCAGCAGTAAATACAGGATATCCCTGATCGTGTGCAGGGACTCCGAGAAGGTGCTCCAAAAGGCCGGTATGTAGTTGAAATGAAAGAAATGGCGATTGAGCCAGAGGCAGGGTCCCGTAAAGATAGCGGCGCCCAGGGTGAATCCCGCCGTCGAGAACCCGAACAGAGGCCCCAGGAAGTTCTCTGTCAGGACCTGAAGGCTCAGGTAAATAAAGAAGAACCGGAAGGCGATCTTTTGCCCGGCGGTCCATTGGGGACGAGTGTTCAGGGGGATGATGTTTTTCATGATGATCCTTCCAAATTAGCCGGAAAACAAGTGCCTGTCAACGAAAATCACCCATCGGCAGATGTAAGGATGCAAACGGAGAGGAAGGATCTATTTGCGGTTAGGGATGG
>Ga0307517_10012120_pt1 | contig 11875 bp, 8 predicted proteins | sample 23_EM_MG_FD_194515 | JGI IMG/M metagenome (GOLD analysis project Ga0307517, IMG submission 194515) | Populus trichocarpa ectomycorrhiza microbial communities from riparian zone in the Pacific Northwest, United States - 23_EM | ecosystem: Host-associated > Plants > Roots > Unclassified | place... | reverse complement strand
CCCCCCCCCAATCTCTCACACTCTCGGCTGATAAAAAATGAATTGTCCATCACTTTGGCCAGACCTAGACTTCTAGTGTAGGGCAGCTGTTAGATAATGAATGCCCTAAAGACTTTATCAAGGGCCTTATTCTTTCTGTTCGTTCTTTGCTTCCAGTTGAGCCCCTTGTGGAGGAATGTGAGAAGAGGTAGCTCTCAGTCTGCCCCTGATTCTTGGCCCTTGTTCCTTTTTATTTCATTGTTCTAATTCTTTGTTTGTGGTTTTCAGAAATTGACTTCGTTTGCTCACTCAGTTCTTGAAACATCTTGTGAGTGAAGGAAGCCAAGATGTACATGTTCACAATGCTCTTGGTAAAATATCATTGATAACAATAACAACCCAGAACACTTCCTGAAGATTTTTGCATGGAACGCGAAATAGATTGGCTACTATAGGTTTTTCCGGTTTTTATGTTAAAAAAACCAAACCGGACCGAATTGAAACCAGTCGGTTTGAACCGGTTCGGTTCCAGTTCAAATTTTCCAGTTTTTCAAAATTTTATTTTGGTTATTTTTTTAGATAAAAACCGAACCGAACTGAAAATGATCACCCCTATATTTTGGTATATTTAGCTTATGTATAAATTTTGTTGACACAAAAGAATGAGTTGCTCCTGGATCTAGTAATGCATAAACTTGTTGAGCATTCAAGGTAATTATACCTGCTACAACATCTGAGGCAGCTCGTACCTCCTCCTAGGTCATATGATATACTCTTCATTGGGTTCTATTCCCTATGCTTCTACCTCTTCCTCTATTTGCACTGACTCTAGATTATGTAGGTCGTATTGGTTCCTTTTCAAGTCTATCCATAGTTATTGATTGTTGCTGACTTCAAGCTTATCCTCTATTTGGGCAGTTTCAATGATAATGCCCCTTTTCCCCCACAAAATGACACCCTTCAGTAACATATTTGCACTCCTTCCAGCGATGCCCCTTTTGTTATTTTAATTGCAATGTCAATATCATGTCTTTTAAATACTTTCTCTTAGTCAATAGGAAGACTCTCGTTACTATCTATATCTTCTTTTTGCCAACTTCTTGCGTGTTGGTTCATAACAAGTGTTGTTTGACTTTCTTGGTATCTATGTATTCCATTAATTTTGTGCTCTCTCTTTTGAATTTTATGCCAGTCATCTAATTTTGTGCTCAGTTGGTGATTGATCCTGTGTTGTTTTTAGCTTTTTCTCTATTGTTAATGGTATGTTTCTAGCTTTTAAAACTTTTGTTTTTTCACTATCGATAAAAGAGAGCTCATATTGTCTTCGACTCGGTCTTACCGCGTTTGGTTTCCCAGTTGCTATCCTTACTTGGTCTGGTCATTTAATTGTCTGAAGTTTTTGGCCCTGGTCAGCTATGTTTTTTATGGCGATTTCTAACTTGGTTTTTACTCATGGTCTGTTTTGGGTTGTTTGTCTTGCGTTCTATCTTTTGTTGTCGATTTCTTTTCCTTCTCTCTTCAACCATATTCTTCTTTGCTAAGCTGATTTGGCATTGCTCATTTACATTCCGGGCTTCAAGGATTAAGTAAAAAAAACCTTGCTTTCAAGCCTCCAATAACATCTGTTTGTGCTAAGCTTTGCAATGAAAGTTTATCCTTGGCTCTATCTTGATCTAATCACAACTTTCAATGTGTCTATTTTTATACATCATTGCTGTTAGATTAGCAACATCAATTAAGAAAATGAATGAAAATTGATTTTAGCAAAAGAAAAGAACACAAACTGGAAAGAATTTGTTCATTCACGCAGATTCTCAAGCCCATTCTCCACTTTTTATTTGACTTGCTCTATTAAAAAATTGAATACAGGGAGCATGCTCTCTTGAATATTTTTTAAGTGTTTTTCCAAGTTAAAATTGAACAGCATAACGCATTTAAAAATGAGCTTATGTCATGATTTCCAGGAATCTTTTACCCCATCCAGTCCCCAAGTGTGATGCCAAAGGAAACCAAACACAACTTGCACTGGAATTGATAGAACTTATGCAAGGTGGCACTTTTTGCTCAATTAAACTTCTTTTTTCCTTTTCACTGCCAAGAATAGTTCCCTAGTACCTGCTCAAAATGTTCTATTTTGGCCAAGCATGGCATCTTCAACATATATTTTTTTTCATTGCATATTGTGCTTTTATTTTGCATGAGCATTTTGATACATGATATAGACATATTTCTCATATTAACTTGGTGCCGCATCAAAGTCCAATTTTTTTGTTGCACTTTGACATACCATAATATTTTAGTTCTCTAATTACACCTTTTCTGTTATTGTCGTGACGTGCACGACGTCAAATGACAGAACTGCCTCCTTAATTGAACGGTGTTTAGGTTTAATCATAAAATTATGATTTAAAAGAGTCGTCACTTAGTATCATGGTCACTAGAAAACCTATGGTCTGCAAGAGTTTGGGTAAGGGAACTAGTTGTGCAATGAAAAATCACATCACCCTCAGTGCACCCTACCTAAGGTAAGATGCATTGTTGATTGATTGTTATTCTAAGCTAGGTTTTTATTCGTTGGTCTCATCTAAAGTTCAAGGCAGATCTCCCTTCATGAAAACATATCTACCTTTATCGAGTTAAATACTAACTGTTATAAGGCCTAATTTTTAACATCACATTCATTTTCTATTTTATATCATTAATATCCGATGATATATTTTACAGTGTAATTTTATACCCCCAAGTATTAAATTCTAAAGTTAAATCTAATACTCTGAATACTAATTAAACAAATTAATTGTTGTGGGATTTTTGATATTTTGGTCAAACTCTAATGGATAATTATAAACTGGTTATGATATCCATTTTATATTTAAAACATGATAAAAAAATATGATTTTGTATTTCTAGAAGATATGCATGAAAAACCTTTAGGATTCAGTCGTATGCAAAAAAAAAAAACATATTTTTTTATGTTTTTGAAATGAGGAAATTTTTTTTCAAAATTTTGGAGAAAAATAAGGTATTTTTAATATCAGGTTTGTATCTTATAGTGTAAGTTTACAATTCGATATTAGACAAAAACTGTTGGAAAAACACGTGAGTGACACATAAATAATTTCAAAACAGTCCCTGAAATTTTTTAGAAGTTTTTGAAATTTTAAGGGTCTGTTTAGCTAGATCCCAAAATAAGAACAAATTAAAACTAAAATAAAAGGCTTAGGACATGTTTGCGAAATGCGGTCTTAACATAAAATCAGAGGCATTAAAAATGTCTTAAGTCCGTGTTTGGCAAACATGCCTTAAGGACCCAAACAATGCCTTATTTCCTTAACAAAACTAGCACAAGCCAAATATGTCCTTAGCTTTTCGGTTAGGCTAGGCCTATTAGACCCAAGGCCCAAGCCCACAATGATTTGTTGGGTTGATAGAGGACTCAACAAAACCTTCTTCTTCTTTTTTTGTATTTTTATAAATGGGCTAGACCCAGCCCAACCGTATGGGCTTGTAGTGAGGAGGCTTACGGTGGTAGTGAGGGTGGAATAGAAGAAAAGTGAGTGGGTTTTGGTTTCTAGTTAAACAATTGTGAAGGGAAGGGGTATTGTTTTGGTTTTTCCTTTAGTTTGGTGGATGGTTTTATTTTAGAAAAGGTCGGTGCAATGGGGCTTTTGCTTCAATTTTTCTTCTTTTATTTTTTTTAATGCAGGGGTCTTTTTTGTTTCCCTCTCTTTTCTTTCTTATTGCATGAAATTCACCCCTATTTATAAGGGATGAAAGAAGAACATGGGGTGTTTCTTGGGCATGGTTTTGGCCATTGATTTTCTTGGGAATGATCCCTACCATCGGCCACAAATAAACAACCTGATACAATGAAACCAAGCTGTCAAAACTAGTCAGGTTAGGGGTTTTAGTAATTTATTACAGAGGTTGTAGGTTACAAATCAGCGAAGAAATGGATTGGGGGTTAGTACAAAGTCAAAGGGTGAGGATTGTGTGTTTTTTGTCTTGTTTAGAGGAGAGATGAAGCATTAAGTGGCCTTAAAAAATAGCTTCACGGGCAGCTTTTCTAGTATAAAGATAAGGGATGGTGAAACAGTGCTAGATGATATGTTGTCTGTCACTATTTTTGTAACTTTTATTGACCAAAACACATTGTTTTTGCCAAAACAACATCAAAACGCATCATTTAAATGAAACGATGTTGTTTTTTTAGTTTTTGACCTAAATTAGGTCATTAACCCCTTTTTAATCTCAACCCCTAATCTTTAATTTATTCAATCAAGTTCCCAATTGAATTTTGATTCTAAGAATCAGTTCAATTTCACCCTTGCCAAGTTTTTAAATGATCTCCTTAGTTTAACGCCATTTTCATCTTGGTCCCCGGTCTTGAATTTTTTCAATTTCATCCCTAATTGACCTTTGAACTTCTAATTTCTTTAATTTTACCCTTATTTTCAGTTGAATCGAGTCCTTGAATTCACGTGCCTTTGGTAAAAAGGTCTTTGGTTCTGAATTTCTTTAATTTAGCCCCTAATTAACCTCTAAACTTTGATTTTCTTCTTGCAATTTTGTCCCTAGTTTCACCCAAATGAGCTTGGAAAAATTAAATTTAATCCTCTAAAAATTCAATCTTCTTAATTAAGCCTAAATTAGGCTTTAAAACTTAATTTTTCACCAATTAAGTTCCTAATAAAATTAATTTGACCAATTAAAAATCTAATTAAGTCCTTGCACTTAATTAATTCTTTTAATTTGATCCAAATTAATTTTTAAACTAAATTAAACCTTTAATTGAGCCCATGATTAAATCAAATTAGCCTATTAAAAGTCTAATTAAGTCCTTAGACTTAATTTTTAAGCAAATTTGTCCAATAATTATTTAGTTTGACCTTGCATTTACATGGTCTTTTAATCTTGGATAAAATTAGGTTCACGATTTTTGTCCAAAATCTCATTTTGGTTCCTTTATGCATTTGAAAACCTTCTCAGCTTGCTCTTGCCAGGTTGCTAGCCTTTTTTGAATTTTAAAAGAAAACGATAATTTTGAGGGAAGCCCAAAATTAGGTTATAACAGTTGCCTCCTGTTTACAATGCTTAAGACAGAAAGTCTCATAAAAGACTACTTTAGATAGTAAGCTCGTACAAAAGAAAAGATGAGAGATTGTGTGGATTTACTATATCAATAAATGGTCAATCCCTCCAAAAGTATCAGAAGTGAGGGCTTGAAAACACAATTACGAGAAAAGAAATAGGGTAAGAAAGCGTATTATTTGGTATGTAAGGGCTAGAAAGCGCGCTCAGAAAATAGGGCTAGAAAGCGCACTATCTGGTATGTGAGGACTAGAAAACACACTTAGAAAGGAAATAGATAGGGCTAGAAAGCACATTATCTGGTATATGAAGGCTAAAAACCATTTTGATGCTAGTTTAAAAACAAATTTGTTCTGAAAAGAATTCAAGCAATGCCCATGGACAAGGTCTCATTAAAGTTGAATTTCTTCGTGGGTTTTTTTGCTGGTGAGAATGTGAAGTGACCTTTTTTTTTGTCATATTGATCAGAAGGGTTCATGTTTTGACTTGAGAGTTTCAAAGGAAGGAAAAATATTTAAAGCGTTCATTTTATTTGTATGAGTAATAAAGCATAATCGAAGTTTCTTGAAAAGCTCATTTTGCATGGGAAAGAATTACTTACCGATTCAGATTGCTTGCCTTTGATTAAAAAGGGCTTTATTGGGCACATAACGTGGACTTTGGCTTTTGGTTATAAAAGAAAAGGATATTTGTAGGCTCAAAATGTATTTAAGAGATCCTAAGACTAAGGATCACTAAAGCTCACTAAGGATCACTAAAGCTCATTCTCAAACTTTCTTTTGGTCAAGGGATTCTTAAACCTTAGGATTGACTTTGCAAAATGGTTTGGTCATGCCCCTAGTGTCCAGCTTGGATTTCTTATCTTTGTTTTCTTCATTTTGTATGGCATGCTCTACCTTTTTTAATCTTTGAATTTCTTCATGCCCCTAGCTTTGTTTGAGCATCTTTGATATATTGGGGATTATTTTGTATATTCTTACGGTCAATTTTTTTTAAATCCTTGTACTTTCTCTCAGTATGGGGTGTGATCCTAGTCAGACGAGTTTGCATGAATAAAATTTTTTTTGGCTCAAATGAGGACTGCAAAGGATATATCTGAGTATTGTGAAAAGATTATCAAAGATGACATTTCTTCATTTCAAACACATTAGTTCAGGATTAGTAAGCTTTACTTTCTCTCATTGTTATTAGTTTGGACATGCAAAATCGTTTCTCATTGTGATTATGAATCATTATTCATTCAACTAAACCTCAACTTCGAAGTTATTTTAGGTGGTTTTTGGTATATTTTTTAGGTTTTGAAGCATTTAATCACCTCACCAGAAGATCACTTGAAATCCCAAAACTCACTTGTTAAAAACAAACACTACCGATTTAACTTTTGTATTTGTTCTAATAACTTTTATTTCCCCAAAACTTTTATGAAAGCACAAAAAAACATATTTTTTTGTTTGAGCCTATGATATCATGCAGAGTTTTCTGTTTAGAGAAAAAGAAAATACATCGAAGAATTCTTGGCCAAACTTTGAGTTTGTTGATTTATTGACAAATTACATTAGACATAGTACTTCTTTACAACGTCAAAGTTTACATGTTTAGGCAGATCATCTCTATCCACCTAGGTCAAAATTAAAGCTCTTTCGAAGAAGGCTTTCTTCACCACATATGGTCCTTCGTAGTTCTGTGTCTATTTACTCTAATCTTCTCCTGAAGTTGGCAAGATCTTCTTCAATACAAAGTCTCCTTCTTTAAACAATCTTGGCCTAACCTTCTTATTGTAGGCTTTAGTCATTCTGTTTTGGTACAACTGATGGTGACAAATGGTTGTTAGTCTCTTCTCACTGATCATATTCAACTATTTGAATCTCAACTTTTCTCTCTCTAATTCTTCTGGTTCTACATTGATTAGAACCCTTAATGATGGAGTCTCAACTTCTAAATACATTGATACTTCCATCCCGTATACCAAATAGTAAAGGGTTGCACCCATAAAAGTTCTGAATGTGGTACAATATGCATGAAATGTGTATGGATATATCTCATGTCAATCCTTACAGGTAACCACCATTTTTTGGATGATCTTATGATTTTTGTTGGCTGCCTCGATCGCCCCATTCATTTTTGGTCTGTAAGGAGAAAAATTAAGATGCTTAATCTTCCACTTAGTGCAGAGCTCAATAATTAGCTTCCCTATAAAATTCTAAGTGTTATTAGTTATCAGTCTTGCTGGCACACTATAACAACAAATTAGATCTTTTTTAATGAACCTATTGTCCACCTTTTATGTCACATACACGTAAAAGTTGACCTATACCCATTCAATGAAGTAGTTGATGGATACCAATATGAATCTATGCCTATTACTAGTCTTTGGATTGATTGGTCCTATAACATCCAATCCCCACATATCAAAAGGTCAAAGTGAGGTCATATTGAACAACAATGCTAGAGGTGCGTTTATCTTGTCACCATATATCTAACACTTAAGGAATTTTCTGACATAGTCGACACAATCCCTTTTCATGTTCAACCAGAAGTACCCAGACCTCTGTATTTGTCTTGCCATCATATGTCCATTAACATGAGTGACATAGATTCCCTCATGGATAGTCTATAATGCTTGCTCAACTTCTTTCTCTCTCAAACATCTGAGTAAAGTTCTAACGAATAACCTTTTATACATGATTTATTCATCCAAGTAATAATCCATTGTCATCCTCCTCAAAGTCTTTTCATCTGTCTTGGAGGCTCATAGAGGATGTTCCCTGCGTTGGCTAAGCCTCTTGATATCATTGTACCATGGTTTTCCATCTGGTGAGAACAATGAGGTTGGAGATTTCTGATTTTAATGCTTATTGGTTGGAATTCACTCCCAAAATTGATATGTGTCATTAAAGCTAAGGTTGCCAAAACATCAGCAAAATTATTTTTATCTCTGCTTATGTGAGTGAATTTTATCTCTTCGAACTCATTAGCTAATTTCAAGAGATAATCTTGATATAGCCTCAACTTCTCATCCTTGGCTTGCCTTTCTCCTTTCACCTGACAAATGATTAGCAGAGAATCCCTATAAACATTTAGCTTTTCAATTTTTAGTGCTAAGGCTACTTGTAATACGATGATGTGGGCTTCATATTCAGCTGTGTTATTGGTGCATTCAACTGACAACCTCACTTAAATAGGGTACTGTTTCTTTTCTAGGGAAATTATCACTGCTCCAACCCCATTCCTTGATACGTTCATGGCTCTATCAAAATACATGATTCATCAGTCATTCATTTCACCATCACCATCGACTACTAATACATCCTCATCAAGAAGGTCAAAATTTAGTGGCATATAATCTTCCAAAGCATTATATGCTAATTGGTCAGCAATAACACTTCCTTTTACATCCTTTCTTGTCATATAAACAATGTCATATTCTGTTAACAATGCTTGCCATCTTGCTATCTGGCTTGATATGTAAGGCTTTTCACAAATGTATTTGAGTAGATCCAGTTTTGAGAACAACCAAGTTGTGTAATGTAATATGTATTGCATAAGCCTTTTTGCACTCCAAACCATGGCACAACATAGCTTTTCTATTGTAGTATATTGGAATTCACAACCATTGATTTTTTGGTCTATTAATAAATAGCATGTTCTTTCCTCCCGGATTCATCATGTTGGCTTAATTCACATCCCATGGCTATTTCTGTCACCGTCAAATATAGGATTAAAGGCCTTCCTAGCACATGGGATACTATCAATGGTGGGTTCTATAAATACATCTTGATCTTGTCAAAAGCATCTTGACAATCACTACCCCTATATGCCTGGATTTTTCTTTCTAAGCAACTGGAATATTGGCTCGCAAGTCACCATGAGTTGGGATATAAACCTAGTTATGTTGTTCAGACACCCGAGAAAACTCCTCACTTCTTTCTTTGTCTTGGGCATTATCATATTTTAGATTACCTTTACTTTTTCGAATTAACTTATATTCCTTGACTGCTTATAACAAAACCCAACAGTTTTCCTGTTTTTACCCCGAATGAGCACTTTGAGGGATTCAGTTTTAATTGGAATTTACACAACCTTTCAACCTCAATACTTGCAAGTGATCTTCTTCTTTCTTTAATTTGACAAGTATATCGTCCATACAGACCTCAACTTCTCAGTGCATCATATCGTGGAACAAGGTGACAATTGCCCTTTGATACGTGGCACCAAGGCGTGACAAAAGTAATTTTGTCTTTGTCTTCCTCTGTTGTTCTAATCTGATTATATTCTGAGAATCCATCCATGATATGTATGTGGCACTTTTTGTAGCGTTATTTACTAGGACGTCTATGTGGGGGTAAATGAAAGTCATCCTTTGGGCTTGCCTTATTTAAATCTTTTTAATTCACGTACACCCTGATCTTGCCATCATTCTTGGGAACTACAACTACCTTAGCCACTCATTTAGGATAATGGACCACTTTTAGAAATCCTGCATCCAACTGCTTTTGTATTTCTATGAACCATTATGTCGGTGTCCAATCCAGGCATGTTCATATAAGTCTAGGAAAATATATCTATATATTCTTTGTACAGGAAAATCAAACCACCTCTCTCCTCAATCGTGATAAAGGTACCAATTTTCAATTATTTCTTATCCTGTTTAGCACCCAAATTTATTGCTTCTAGTACTTCACTAACGGGTTTCCAAATTTTCTCGGCCTTTTCCACCAACCTAGCAAACTTTTTTGTCCTCTTCTTCCCTGTCTTCATCACCCATTGCAATTATATTTTCAAACTCTAGCCGATTATTCTTAGGTTTTGTGAATTGATGAAAGATTCACTTTTAGAACTCCTAAAAGCATTAGGTGCATTTGTGCAACTATGTATTTGCATGAAAAGACAAAAAGAAACAAAACACATTTTGAATACAGAAAAATGTGTGATCTCATTAAAATAAAAGGTTTATTAAAAAAAAAAAGATCTTATAGTAACATGAGCCAAAATTGCCTTCAAGATTAGAAACAAGTAGAAACCACAAAACATAACAAGATAACAACAAAACACAACTAGACAAAATATTTCAGCAAGCATGGTCAAACAAGGACAATAACTTTTTGAACACAATAGGAACAAGCTCCATTTTCAAATTATGGTACACTTATCTGTTAGGCAACTTCTTCACAAAGGCTTTTGTAGGGATTTCATCGACGGTGTACCCAGACAACTACAACAACATCTTGTCCTCCACTTCAAATTATACCTCATCAATATGTTCTTTCTCTTCACATTCTAAAGCAATGATATGGAGGCCTGCTATCTTCAGCATTTCATTGTTAGATCTGATCATCTGATCAGGTTCAAGAAGATTGTTTAGAGTGACAAGATAAATTTTTATAATTACAATATTTTTTAATCAATTTACATATAAATTGATGTTATTTTAAAAAAAATTATCTTGAAAGTACATCTTCAACATCAAATTGATGCATTTAAAAAAATTAATATTTTTTCATGAATACTTATTTCAAGATTTGAATTAAGAAAAAAAAACCTCTTTAACAATTAAATCAACCTAATATTAAGAATAGCTTATATCCTTTAAGTCATACCTCCACATTATTATTATTATTATTATTATTATTATTATAACCACCACCACTGCTGCTACTACTACTAGTATTATTATTATTATTATTATTATTATTACTACTACTGACATTACAACTACTGATACAACTATCATCATCTTCATCATCATCAAAAAATTAAAACCTTGAACTTGATTTGAATGATAGAATTAAAAACTAAAAAAATATTGACAAAAAGGTCAAGGAAAATAATAAGAAATAAAAAAGGGACCAAATTGAAATTATTATTATTATTATTATTATTATTGAGAAAACAAAAAAATCATAAACTTGATTTGAAAGATAAAATTGAAAGTAATAAAAAATTTGAGAAAAGAACAAAGAAAAAAAATAAGAAATTAAAAGAAGGATCGAATCGAAACATATTGTATAAATTGTAAAAAAAAAAAAAAACATTTCACAAAAGGAAAAATAACCACAATACTAAAACCAAAACTAAAAAGACTAAATTTGAAATATTAATAACAATAAGGATCATGATGCTTTTTTAAAGGTAGGAGAGAGAAATAAAGGGGGGAAAAAAAGAGTCATCAACAATAAACCAATCATATTTTGATTACATGCGCCACCGATTTTGAAAGTGGAGATATCGAGGCATCAAATGATACGGTGGAAGACCAATTTTTACCATTAGAAGTCACCGCACGTGCCGTTTAAAGTACACAGCAGCTCCCACACACTGTCGCGTGTTGTGTACGCTCCGACAACTTTCTCAAAATAAAAAAAAAACTATTTAAATATTAAAATACACCACTACCCTCTACCAAACAACAATAATTTAAACTCAAATTTGTTTATGAATTAAATTCAATTTCACATGTGATTTTTTTTAAAATTAAAAAGCTTACACGCTACTTTGAATAGCCAACACACCCCTTTACACCCTAATTCATGTTTTAACATCTAAAAAAACCCAAGATAACAATGGGTGAGCATATCCCTTTATCACTTTATCCAACTTATTTATTTATTTTGTCAGAAAGCCTACTCGACATCGTTTTAATCCTGCTTCCATAACCCAAAAAGAAGAAGAAGAAGAAGGAAACACACCTGACGTATCACATTTGGTCAAAAACAAGAAAGGGCATATTGAAATTTTGAAATGTAAATTGTGTAGGAGAGATTATTATTGAATCTTTAAAATCTCCACTCTTATCATAAACCTTCCT
>Ga0307517_10012119_pt1 | contig 11875 bp, 7 predicted proteins | sample 23_EM_MG_FD_194515 | JGI IMG/M metagenome (GOLD analysis project Ga0307517, IMG submission 194515) | Populus trichocarpa ectomycorrhiza microbial communities from riparian zone in the Pacific Northwest, United States - 23_EM | ecosystem: Host-associated > Plants > Roots > Unclassified | place... | reverse complement strand
GTTTAAATTTATTTGCTATTCTGACCATAAACAGCATCAATTCCTTCACTTATTTGCATATCAATCCAAATTCAAGTAGCCCAGCATCAAAAGAACCATTAAGGGCTTTTCCCATCTCCAAGTTCCAATTGTAGGCAAATAAACATCCTTGAACCAATTTCAAACTGATTGCTAATTTTTAACTCCGACGTAGCTTCAATCATTCCAATTTGACTCGTCAAGGCCTTTTGTAGTTGTTTCGTTCTCGCTCTTATCATTGGACCATCTGAATCCTCTTGCATATTAGATTTAGCTTTACAAGATGGATTATAATTCCCATGATGCACATCAACGATCCTTTGACCCATCATTTGTAGATGGAGGTTGGATCGTCTGGTGGACCCGATAAAAATCGGGTTTACAGGCTCTCCAACACTACGGCCGAGAACTTGCGGGTGGCCCATAGTGTTTCAACCGTTGGGAGCTCCCTATCAATATCGAGCACCCAATCTAAGGAGTTCATGGCCTTGCAACAACACACGACTCAACTCACCGAAAAATACGACCACCTATCAGCGGCGTATGCACAACTCAAAGCGGAGAATGCACAACAAAAAGCGAAGGATGCACAACGATATGCACAACGATATGCACAACTCAAAGCGGAGCATGACCAGCTTCGCGAATTTGTCATGAACATGGCATCACAGAGTGGTGATACATGTGCGCCTCCTGCTTTTTGGCCGTATAACAACCAGCCTCCTTCTCCTCCTCCAGCTCCACCATTATGTTAATTTGTAATGAATATTATTTAACTTTAATAGTTAATTTAATATTTTTTTTAAACACATTCAGTTTGTAATGAATATTATTTAACTTTATTTCTTTTGTTTTTTATGTTTAATAAAAATTTTATTTGCATAATTGGTTTTTATTACCATTAATTTATATAATTTTATATTATGTATTCTAAATAATTTTTTAAAAATAATCACAGAGGGTTTTACCGACGGAATATATCCGTCGGCATTTGACAGCAGCTGCCACAGTCACCGATGAATTTACAGACGGATATATTCGGTCGGTATTATACACTCACCGACAACTTTACCGACAGACGTAATCTGTCGGTCTTTTACAGTGCCTGCCACAATGACCGATGAATGTACAGACGGATATCTTCGGTCGGTATTCCAAACATTCATCGACAATTTTACCGACGATTTGAATTTGTCGGTACGTCACACTATCACCGACAGGCTGAATCCATCAATATATTTCAAGCGGGAAACTTTTTTTTGGCGCGCAATTTCCGTTTGTAAAACCATCAGCAAATGTTTTTTTTATTTTTCCGACAGATATAGCAACGGACTCTGGGATTACCGACGAAATGAAAGCCGACGGACGTATTCCGTCGGTAAGGACGTCAGTAAATAAATTACCGATGAAATCTTAATTACATACCGACGGAATATTTTCGTCGATAAAACTGTGAAATCTTATAGTGTGTATTCTTTAATTTTTTTTCCTTTCAGGTTTTTTTCCTCCCTTCTGCTAGAGTGGATCGTCCCTATTTATAAGGGATGAGGGAGGTGTGTTGGCTCCCATTTAGAGCCAAATCTCGACCATTGAGTCCTCTCGGATTAATCCCAACCATTGATGCCAAGCCAAAGCAAACCAGTACTCTTCAACCAGGTTGTCAAAGGCTAGACGAGTCAGTGGTTTTGGATCGGTGTTATAGTGGCTACAAGGGGAACCACTCTGTAGGAATCATGCTGGGAGGTAGTACAACGTCAGGTCTACTAGAGGGGCATCTCCTTTTGTCTTGAATAAGGTGTGACAGAGCATTAAATGCTCCACAAGAAAGGATCCCTAGCCAGCTCCCCACAGGAGAAATGAAGAAGAAAATAAATAGTAGTACCAAACCAACATCGTTTTGTTCATTTTACAAAGAGGTATTTGATCTTCTAATTGCGTCGAATTTGGCCAATTTGGGCTGATTTCTCAAAGTTTCTTTCAATTAAGTCCCTGGTCATGTCAATTTGGACCCTCAAATTTTGACGCCTTTTTTAACATGGCCCCTAGTCTTGTGTGTCATCAATTTCATCCTCAATTAATTTTCAAACTTTTAATTTCTTCAAGTTTACCCCTGATTTTAATCAATTTCGGTCCCTGAATATGCGCGCCTCTTCTACCTTGATCCAAGGTTTTTAAACTTCTTTGATTTGGCTCTTAATTGACCCCAAAACTTTTTTTTTTTTTTTGCAATTTTATCCCTGTTTTCAAACAATTAACTTTGTAGAAATTAAATTTGGCCATCTAAAATTTTAATCTTCTCAATTAAGCTTCCAAACTTAATTTTTCACCAATCAAGTTCCTAATAAAATTACTTTGACCCATTAAAAGTCTAATTAAGTCATTGCACTTAATTAATTTTTTTAATTTGATCAAAATTAATTTTTAAACTTAATTAATTCTTTAATTAGACCTATAATTAAATCAAATTAACTGATTAAAAATCTAATTAAATTTTTATACATAAATTCATTTAATATTTTAATATATTTTTAATATAAAAAATATTTTAAAAAATAACATAATACAAATGCTAGATGATAAATTGAGTTGATGCAGGCTAGCAAAACCTGAATACTATACTCGGGTAAGATACGATAAGAGCGCGTGAGGTTTCAGACACTCACTCCTGTTTAGACGCCTCAAGGCCAAAACAAAAGAAAAAGAAAATTCTAGAAGTCTTCTCTTATCATATCTCATAATAAAACCCACTCTCTCTACATCCACACTATACTAGGGTTTTTATCTTGCTCTACTCTTTCCTGCGTATTTTTCTCAAACTCAAACGAGGTGCTGATGATGTTCTCTCTCATGCCCTGTTTTAGATTTAATTAACTGCAATGATAATTGTTATTGATTATCATCTTGTTATTGTGCTTGTTACTTTATCTGATTTGTTTTTGTTTTGTTGAGATTACTATCAGGGACTAAAGAAATAATGGCAACAGCACAGTTGACAGCATTCTCAATTTCGGTTTCAGCAAGGAACTTGTCTTCCTTTGAAGGATTAAGAGCTTCAAATGTCAAGTTTGCTTCTTTTAAACCACTTGTTGGTGTTGGTCTTCCTCTCTCTCGACGCTCTTTTCAGGGCTTGGTCGTTAAAGCTGCCACTGTTGTCGCTCCCAAGGTTTATAATAATTTATTTATTTGAAGTAGTGTATGTATGCTTAGCCTGCTTTCGTGTTTCCTGTTTTTGGTTACTAGTAACTGTAGAAACTTTGTTTGTTTCATTTCTTGAGTTTTGAAATTAAAATGTTTTTTTTTTATTATTGGATTCGCTGAGAATTGGATTTGTTTTGGTGTTTTCTCATACCTGTATTGGGTTTTTGCTATACATTTTTCATTAATGCTTTGGTGAGTTTTTCGTCCTCTCTCAAAATACTCTTTATTTTTATTTATTTTTTCAATTTTATCCACAGTTTTTCTGATTTCATTTTGTTTAATTTGCTTCTTTTGGGTTTGAATGCTTTTAATAGCTTGTCTGATTTACTGGTACTTCATTTCTGTAGTACACTTCCATTACGCCTTTGGGTGACAGGGTGCTGGTGAAGATCAAGACTGTTGAGGAGAAGACTGAGAGTGGTATCTTACTTCCATCTTCTGCTCAAAGCAAGCCTCAAGGTGGTGAGGTGGTTGCTGTTGGAGAAGGGAAGACTATTGGAAAGGCAAAGCTGGACATTTCTGTCAAGGTTATTTTTGTAGATTAGATGCTTTCCAATTCTCCTGTATGCATACTGTCTTCCTGAATTACTCACTCGGTGTTTTTCTTTTATAGACTGGCACCCAGGTTGTGTATTCCAAGTATGCTGGGACTGAGGTGGAGTTTGATGGTTCAAGTCACCTTATACTGAAGGAGGATGATATTGTTGGCATCCTTGAGACAGATGATATCAAGGATCTTAAGCCTCTGAATGATAGAGTATTCATAAAGGTACATTACCCTCCACTGTCCATTGGTTTGGTGCCATATGGATTAGCAGTGTTCTTGTGATGCTGTTTGTCTTTGGAGGCTGGTTGATGTTTAGATCTTTAGTTATGAAAAAAAAGTAACTGCTCTTGGCTGTTTGGAGTGTGGTGGCATGGATATGCATCGTGTTCATGCCTTCATGTTTGTATGAGAACTTGCAGGTTCACAATAATTTGTTATTTTGGATTTGATTGTAGGTTGCTGAGGCAGAGGAGAAAACTGCTGGAGGCTTGTTGCTAACAGAGGCCACTAAAGAGAAACCTTCTATTGGCACGGTGAGATCGAGTGTTTCTTACATTTGTCACATGCATCACTGGAAATGTTCCTTCTGTTTGAGATGAATATACTGCTTCTTTATGAACAGGTGATAGCAATTGGACCTGGACCACTTGATGAGGAAGGTAACAGGAAGGCACTATCCGTGTCCCCAGGAAACACAGTTTTGTACTCCAAGTATGCAGGGAATGACTTCAAAGGGAGTGATGGTGCCATCTACATCGCGTTGAGAGCTTCTGATGTAATGGCTATACTCTCGTAGTTGTCCATTGGAATATGCTTCGCTACCTGGAATTTTGTAGTTGAGTTGCGTAAAGGCTTATGGATTGTGATTATAGTCTTTGAATCTAATTTGAATTGCTGCATTGTTTGAGTCCAATTGTGGCGAATTATTGCTAAGATTTCTGGCTGACACCCTCAGCGTAGGTGGGGTGGGTGGGGTTCTTCCGAGAGGGTTATGGATGGTAATATTAAATTAAACGCGCTTGTCGAAGGAATTTCAATCCATTCTATGTTAGTGCATTAGCAGGAATGCCTTCATCTTGTATGAGTTTACGATCCCCCCCTTGTCTTGTTCCTTCAATATGAAGTTAATTCAGGCACAATAGAACTGGCAACTTTTCGAGGTAGTGGCTGCAGGTTCAATTCACAATGCTTATATGCGTAAAAACACACTCGGCTATGTTTTGAGTGGTAAATTCTACAGCGTATCAAAGTTCACCACTAGGTCGCTGAAAGACCAGCTGCACGTGAATTTCACCTATGAGAGACCATTAGTTATTAGATGGTAGAAACACTGCTCCATGAAAAAAAAAACAAAAATTGTCCAAGTGTTGATAATTAGAGATTGTTAATCGTGATAGCATTTACAAGAATGTTAAATCTGCAGTCGATAGGCAAAACGCTTTATGGATCCTTCACCTTCTGGCACCCCCCAGCAGTAATCCAAGGTTCTATTTGTGATAAGTTGAATACTACCAGAGGTGCCAGTAGTTGAGGAATTGTTGTTAGCACCATATCTATGGCAAGAGCTCGACTGCAGGCAGCAAGATAATGAAATTAGTGTCACATCAACCATTGTGATTATACGTTTCCCTTTGACAGGAACGCCTAGGATAGCTGCCAGCGGCTAAAAAAGGTTAACCACTAGCTCAAATACCCCACCTGAACCATTTATCTGTTAAACGAGGCGGCTGAATTATCATCTTACTGCCCCCTCCAGACATTCCCACTGTCAGTGCCACTACAAGCTTGATTGGGAGCTGGCACATTACCAAGATCTCCATCCAAGCTCATCTGTTGCACTTCAGCAGATGACAGTATTTTTATGCTCTGAACACAGCTCATGAACTCCCTGAAAGCAATTTCAAAACGCATATTTGAGAATTAAGCAGGTCATAGAGGACAAACAGAAGTAACTTAAAGTACTGAGGTTCATGACTTACTCCCAAGGATCGTCACCAACAAGTAATATGTCATTTTCACGATCAACATATACCAGTTTCCAATCCGAACTTTGTGGATCTTCAAGTTGCCCTTCAATGCCAAACATTCGGGCCAGATCATGTCTAAGCTCGTCATAACCTTTATAACAGGTGATGTCAATAGATCTTCCAACTGAGCCACGCTTTTGGACCTTCACGAATTTGAACCAGTGTTGGCATATTTACTCAAGAGCAAACTTATCTACAGTGGATAATATTTGTTGAAGAAGATTTTGCTAGTTTACTAGTCATATACTGTCACCTAAAGTCTAGATAACTTAGTCACGAACCTCAGTATATTAATTCTTTTCCAGGTAAAACATTTTCTGTCTGTTAAGCTAAGAACTTCTCAGAGAGATTGAATGAGAGAGAAAGGGAAAAGGCAGGATGACAAACCTTTGTATATGTACGCATTCGTTGATTCTGGTTGGTCCAGGCTCCATTGTTCAAAATCCCAGTATCATTGATGGCAATGTCGTTTGAACCATCAGGCTTGAAAGGTATGTTTGATACACCAAATGACTGAGCGCTAATTGCAGCAGTGGACAACTCCATGTTGATATCTTGTGCGGTACCACCATAATTAACAAGCAAGTTCTGAAGATCCTTTTGAGAGTCATATTCCCTTGATAATAGAGTATCAGGTGCCAATGCATCGATATTAGATGCAGGATGTGATTGGACATCGCCATCCAAGCCAAAGGTTGGGACTGAGAAATTCTGCTGGATGGTACCAGCATCTAGGCAATACGATGTTCCAGAAGACGAAGCTTCCAATTGATCAGTCACAGTACCTTTATATTTTAGTTGGTCTAGACCTTTCAAGCTGGGAAACTCGTTCTTGATGTGAATTTCAGACTTGCTTTGGAGTTCTTGAACAAGATTACTTGCAGGCTCAATAGCTGAATCACCCATCAACATGGCTGGAGCTTGTTGGTTTCTGTTCAGGAAATTTAGTGGAGAAATCTGCCAATTATTAGTGGAAGGTGAGGTTGAACAAGATGGCGCTTCTCCATCTGTAATACTTGAATGGTATCTAACTGCCATGGTTGCGTTCTGCATGCCTTGGAGCTGGTTCATAGGAAAAGATTGTGTTCGCATGAGTGCTGCTGCTGTTGGGAAGCTGTTGCTGCCAAGTGGCTGCTGATTCTGTGTCAGAGGTGACTGATGAAGTTGCTGGTTTTGCTGATGGGTCTGCTGCTGCTGCTGTAGCTTCTGAGACTGCAGAAGTAAGCTTTCAGGGGAGAGCAGCTGCTGCTGCTGCTGCTGCTGTAAGTTCTGTAGCAACTGTAAATGAAGCTGTTGCTCAGAGTTGTCAGGCTGTGATAGTTGCTGTATTTGTTGATGTGGCTGTGGCTGCACCCTCTGTGATGGGTTTTGTTGTAACAACAGGAGTGGGGACTGTTGCAACTGTGTCTGTTGTCTGTGAGAGAAGTTAGATTGCTGCTCCATTTGTTGATGAAACTGCGAGTCTTGTGGTAAAGAGGTCAGCTGATATGAACTTCTATTAGGAGAAGGGATGCTTTGGGATTGGATATTGCTTGCCAGTAACTGCTGTTGTTGCTGCTGCTGCTGCTGGGAGTATACAAATGGTTTCTGAAAATTCTGATTTGGAATCTGATTAGGGGAAACCACACTGTCATTTAAGGCAGGTGGTTGGAAAATCTGCTGCTGAAGCTGTTGAAGCTGTTGCCATTGTGGTGGCAGTTGTTGTATTTGTTGTGGCTGCAGCTGTGGCTGCGGCTGTTGCTGTGGTTGTGGTTGTGGTCGATGCTGATGCTCATGATGTTGCTCTTGAGAAATAGACTGCTGCAGCTGTGGCTGCGGCTGTTGGGGATAAGGTGGCTGCTGTTGGTTAATGGAAGTCTGCAATAATTGCTGCAGCTGCTGTTGTTGAGTCCATGCCATTGGTGGCCGACGTAACTGACCGACTTGGTTTTCTGAATTTGTTTTGTTAAATTGTATGCTTGGAGCAGATAGGCCAGGAGCTTGAAAATTCAATAACTTTGATGGATCATCAGTGCTAAGGTTTTTCTGCAGGTCATTGGAAGGAACCATTGGTGGGAAGAATCCTGATTGAGCAGCTTGAAACTGATTATTTTGCTGCATGCTCATCCATTGAACTAAGCTCAAACCAGGAAAGATTGAGCTTGCGGCATCCTTCTTGCCAAATTCATCTCCAAGCCAAGGCACGGCTCTTTTAAAAGCATTCTCTGTATCAGACTCGTCATCTGCAAAAGAACTACAAAAGATTATTCATGCAGCAATCTCTAGTGGAAACAGATGTTAACTATCAAGGATAGTAATAGGGTAAGTGGACAAATATTGGTCTATTTAACATTCAGCTTCATAGGATATATTGATTTTTTTGGATATACTGGACCTAAAATATTGAATCCCTTTATAGATTTTAAATTCCAGATAGGAAAACTAGTTGAATACCAAGCAATATAGTATTTCACCCCTTAACATCCAATCATCATAAGAGAATCAACATGAGTTCAGCACTATTTCTGAACACAACTAAGACATCACTAGTTATAATACAGTGACAGGAAAAACATGGAAGAAAATATAACTGAAGCTTCTAGCCATTTGAAACCTCCTAGATTAATTGTAAAATGCAATAAGAGAAATTTGCAGCAGGTGAAAATATTATGTTGTACAATATAAAAGGGGGTAGTTGATGACTTTACTTGGCATCCCTGGCTGCTTAGGGAACTTTGGTCTGAAAAATGGAGGTGGACATATGTAGAAAGGAGTTACAACAGGCTCAATCTCCCAAATCGAAACTCTGTTTGGCCGTTCACTGGCAGTTGATTCATCCCACCCAACCTATCACAATTGAGAATTGGTTGGGTTAACTAAATAATTAGACATTTGATTTATACATGTGAGAAATATCACCATAAAAAAAGTTAGGTATGCACTTAGATGAGTCTAGGAAAATAATCTAACGAGTAAAACAAAAATCAATAGCAACAAAGTATTATCCAGAGATTTAAAATCAAGGTCTGGCAGAGAAGGATCATGTTTTCATGCCCATATTCTAGGAAAAACTACAATCAATACACTCTAGAAGGTCACTAGAGTGATAGATCAACCAAGACACTAAGTTCTATAAACAAAGCTCAAGCACATCATGCCTCTAAAAAATAGTTCTTTAGACTTTCTGTTAAAACTTGGCCAATTGTTACACAAGAACGCACAATACAACTGGGCCAATTGTTACACAAGAACGCACAATAAAACTAAGTTTACATAACCACCATATCATATGAAATGTACAAGCAGCTAATGATACCTGAAGATTGCGCCACTGTGAATTTTTCCAGCGCACTGGATCCAAATCACTGATACCAGTGATTGTACCCATGTATCTACGCACTCCTGACTCTTCAGTCGTAAACATCATTCTAAATCTCATGCCAAGTGACCCTTGCGTATACATAGCTTTATTATACTTGGAGAAGGGGATCACAAACTCAGAAGGGCTTGCACTATTTAAATCAATTATATTTGTTAGGCCTTTGGCTTCATGAATTACCATTTTCTATTGACCAGATAAATTGTGAATTTGTGATAACAGCATAAACAAGTTCGAGCAGTACCTTGGGTTGTAAAATATAGTAAATGGGCTGTTGTTTGCAGCAGCATGAGCTGCAGCAGCAAGAATTCCAATATGCATACTATCACTGGATATAAGTGACGAAGAGAGAGCTGGTTGTTGTCTATTAGCATGCCTTATACCCAAGAGAAGCTGTGATTTTTCATCTCTACATCAAACCATAGTATCTCATCTTAAGAGGATGATAATCCGGCATAAAATCTTTCTTGTCAAACAGTCAATCTCATACCTTATGAATAGAACGGAATCACCTGTGAAAATTCTTTTTGTGCTGACAAAGACACTCCAACCTGTAGTGAGCAGGTGCCTTTTGGGTTGCCCTATGATCAAGGAACTTACAGTTTAATGCCCTTTCTGCTGGTTTCCGAATTAAAAGAAATCAAATATGTAAAAAGCTCCTCAAAATATTTAATCAAAGCCATAAAAAGATTTCAACAATTCTTCATATGGCATCAGTTATACTAAAGCAGATTGAATTTTCATTTTCTATTTGTGAACAAATATAGACATTAATGTTAACATTGGAACTCCAATTTTACAAATTTCACTGGTTCAGAACCACTTCATAAGGATCCAGGAAAGGCACATGTATATATCCACGGATGAATTTAGAAGAAACACCTTTTCACTTCCGTTTGGCGACCTTACTCAAATATTTGACAATGATGGAGGATAAAGTAGTCTATGTATCAAAAAAGAGGCCATACCTCGATAAATATGCCTAAATGTCCATGTATTATCATGTAAGTCTCTGGCTACCAGCTCTTGAGCAGGTGGTTGCATTGAAAAGTCCTATTCAATATAATCAATGGTGAGCATTTGGAAGGCAGATGCAGACACATGATCCATAAATATTAAATTTAGTAAAATTTGAAAAGATTGTACACACTAGAGGAGGGAAAATCTTCTCGGCTGCTCGACGAGGTACAAAAAATCCACCGTGAGTACTTGTGTCACTAGCTGTAAGAGTTTTGCAGAAGAACTCTGTAGGTTGCCTGCTCTGCTTTTGCCCCAGGTCAGATGCCAGTAATGCTTCCTTGTCATACTGTAGAGCAGATATTTTAATCAATCTTCCACATGAGTACACTCATTTATGTGCTGGAATATAACAAGCAAAAATTAAATAGCTGACCTACTTTGCTTACTGGTTGAAGGGTCATTTGTGCATAGACCTCATCAGTTTCCACATCAGCCTGAGTGAACATATACAATAATCATCAAATATGCAACTTTGGATTATCAAAATTATGTTCCAGACCAGCAACCAGATTTCATATACTGATTCTTCTCAAGCAAGACAATCCAAGGCATGCAAGAACACCAGCTCTTCACAATATGCACCCCAGCTTCAAGCAAATCATTTTTTTTAAGATATTTAATTATTTTAAACATCTGTGCAGAACAATGGAGGCTTCCGTACATGCAATGTGACATTATGAAGCATGCAAATCAACTTGGAAGTAAGGTTGGGGTAACTTGGTACGAAATCAGTCTCCTTTTGCATTGAAGCTGCAACCTGAAAGTTTTAGTGTCAAAGAAACTTTCATTAAAAACGACAATCAGATTAGCTGTTCCGTTAGATTTAGTGAAGGCAACATACCTGCTCACTGTGACCTTGAGGGAAGTAAACTACAAGGCTTCCAACTGGAGGCAAGGAAACCAGTGGCCCAGCACAAGCATGCCACAACTCTGAATTGATACTCTTTCTTTCTCCTGTTCTCAATACCAATATCAAACAAATCTAAAATTGATTGAGCTATAAGAATATAAAATATATTTCTTATAACCAATTCAGTCTTTCTGAAAATGCAAATTAAATATAATTACCCACAAGCCAGTTTTTTTTTTCTCTGTCTCTGAAGATTACATGTTTGATCATGATCATGCATTATATCAACCACACAGAATTTATCTCCAGTTGCATTGAAAGCAACTTTTTGAGTATGTCTTCCTAGTATATTTTCAGCTCCATTGCTTGCTTATTCTAGTCATTAAGATTTTATGAATGTAAAAGACCTCGTGGGAGTTTTCTTGTCAGACTGATGCTGTCATTAGATTCAGCAGTGAAAATAGAGAAATTCAAGAACTTGAAATGGAAGGAAATTTCAAGATTCAGAAAATCTAAAATTCGGTTGAATAATATAGAATAGACTGCATAAAAACGCAGATACAGATTAAAATGGAATCCTTGAGGTGTTGATCTTAACAACAAACTTGTAGACGGTACGTATCTCCTTGCATAACTTCTAGTGCTGTACGAAAATTCTAAATCTTCCAAACGAAAAAACCATACGAGATGCCAAAAAAGTGAGATACAAGAAAATGATCTACCAACTAAAAATCCCAATACTAATGTGCATGCCATATAGCATCAGAAATCTTTGATGTTCACCAAGTGTAAGAGATAAGAAAAATAGTAGTTTTCACATAAAGGAAAAAAAAAAGGAGGGGGGGGGACTAAAAATA
>Ga0307517_10012118_pt1 | contig 11876 bp, 8 predicted proteins | sample 23_EM_MG_FD_194515 | JGI IMG/M metagenome (GOLD analysis project Ga0307517, IMG submission 194515) | Populus trichocarpa ectomycorrhiza microbial communities from riparian zone in the Pacific Northwest, United States - 23_EM | ecosystem: Host-associated > Plants > Roots > Unclassified | place... | reverse complement strand
AGAAAAAAATAAATAAAAAAGCAAAAACAAAACCTATAACTAATTATATTTTTTCAAATTTATTAATATTATATTAGCAATATTCATTATAATAAAAATAATAATATTCATAATACAAATAATAATTTTTTTAATATAAATAATAATATTAAACTTGCATAACCTAAGTTTAAGTGGATGCGGCTACAACATTAAATCCAAGAGCCTTGGATATGGGTTTGACGACAAGGTCGTGTCATGAAAATATCATAACTAAATAGAAAAAACTTTAATAGTAAAGAATGAAATTAAACAAAAAAAAAAGATTAAGGCTCCGTTTGTTTGTTGATAAATAGTTTCTTTCTGGAAAGTGATTTCCTTGAAAAATGAATTCTTGAAAAGTGAATTATTTTTTGATGTTTAGTAGTATTATGAAAAATAAGTTGAAAAATATTTTCCAGTGTTTGGCTGTGTCATGGAAAATGAGTTGGAAAATAAATTGTTGATATTTTTTTAAGTTTATTAAAATAATAAGGAACAAATCTTACAAATTAAAAAGTTGACTGAGAATAAAATAGAAAAAAAATCTAATTTTATAAATTATCTCAAATAAAATAAATAACAATAAAAAGAATAAGAACCAAATGTGATAGATAAAAAAATTTCAATTAAGAAAATGATAGGAGAAAAGTAAATAGCAATCATAAAAATGAGGACCAAAGTTGATATAAAAATCAAATTCTAAGGGATGAAACTGAAAACAAAAGATTCAAAACAAAATATATAGCAATCAAAAGTTTGAGGACCAAATTTAATATAATCAGCAAATAACATGATATTTCTAAATTTTTCACAATTTCTGGAAAGTGTTTTCTGTCCAAAATAAAAGAAAAACACTGTTCTAAAAACCAAGCTAAATTTTTCTTTGACTGGAAAGTATTTTTCGTTGACCAACTTTTCTAATGATAAACAAATGTAGGAAAGTTTGGAAAGTTGTTTCCAGGAAACTATTTTTCATGAAACAAACGGGGCCTAAATGAAAAGGGAAAAAAAAAGAAAAAAAAACAAAGCAAAGCACTATTACAATGAATAGTGCTTTGCGAGGAGAGGTACAATAAAATCCTTTCATGAGATCACGATTATTTAATGAAAAGTAAACAAAAGAATTCATAAAGTTTAATTCTCAATCAAATCGATATTAAAAGATAAAATTTGATGAAAAAACTAATTAAGAAAAAAATTCTGAATCAATTGGGTTAACCTACCAACCCAGGTTAACCCATCAAACCTGAGATCCGTGTCATGAGAGTATGATAACTAAATATAAATTTTTTAATATTAACGAATTAAATCAAACAAAAAAATGATTAATTAAAAAGAAAAAAACAATGAAAACGTGAAAATAAAAACCTATAACCAATAATTATTTTCAAATTTATAAATTATTATATAGCAATATTCATTGTAATAAAAATAATAATATTTTTAATATTAATAATAATATTAAACTTGCATGACCTAAGTTTAAGTGGTTCTGGCTGCAACACTATGCCTAAGAGCCTTAAGTTTGGCTGCAACACCAGACCGCAGAGCCTTGGATTTAGGTCTGGCTGCAAGGTCGTGTCATGAAAGTCTGATAACTAAATAGAAAAAAATTTAATATTAAAAAAATGAAATTAAACAAAAAAAAGATTAATTGAAAAGGAAAAAATAAAGAGAAAAAAAACAAAGCAAATCACTATTCCAATAAATAGTGCTTTGCGAGGAGAGTACAGTAAAATCCCCTAATGAAATCACGATAATCTAATGAAAAGTAAACAAAACAAATTATTAAGTTTAATTCTCAATCAAATCAATATTAAAAGATGAAATTAAAAGAAAAAAACTAATTAAGAAAAAGAAAAGAAATCTAAATTAACCAGGTTAACCCGCCAAACCAGGTTAACCCATCAAACCTGGGATCCGTGTCATGAGAGTATGATAACTAAATAGAAAAAAATTTAATATTAACTAACTAAATCAAACAAAAAAGATATTAATTAAAAAAAACAAAGAAAAAACTTATAACTAAAAGGCACCCGCCTTTCACTGTGGATTTGCATAATGCGATCTACAGTGAAAAAAATAAAGAAAAAGGCAAAAAAAAAAAGTATAACCAATAATAGTTTTTCAAATTTTATTAATTATTATATTACTAATATTCATTATAATAAAAATAATAATTTTTATAGTACAAATAATATTATTTTTAATATTAATAAGAATATTAAACTTGCATGCCCAAGTTTAAGTGTGTTTGACTGCAACACCAGACCCAAGAGCCTTGGATATGAGTTTGGTTGTAAGGCTGTGTCATGAAAGTATGATAACTAAATAGAAAAAAAAATTAATACTAAAGAATGAATTTTTTTAAAAATTAATTGAAAAGAAAAAAACAATGAAAAACAAAGCAAATCACTATTTCAATTAATAGTGTTTTGCTAGGAGGGGTACAATAAAATCCTCTAATGAGATCATGATAATCTAATGAAAAGTAAATAAAACAAATTATGAAATTTAATTCTCAATTAAATCGATATTAAAAGATGAAATTGAAAGAAAAAAACTAATTAAAAAGAAAAAGAAATCTGAATCAACCATGTTAATCCGTCAAACCAGGTTAACCCGTCAAACCTGGTATCCGTGTCATGAAAATGTAATAACTAAATAGAAATTTTTTTAATATTAACGAACTAAATCAAATAAAAACAATTAATTAAAAAAACAAAGAAAAAAACCTAAGTTCAACTAGCTAGATTCTAGAGATCCCACATGCATAAGTTCATTGATACATTATAGCTAACAAGAAAGGATCTTAATTCTTTCAATACCACAAATTTTAATCCTCTTATGTTTTTGCAAACGAGATGAATGATGTTTGTAAGATCTTAATCATAAACTTTAATTGGATTATTAAATTTTATTTTAAATTCATTTTGAATTGTCATATTATGTTAAAATTAATTTTTTTTAATCAATAACTTCTCGATCATATATTTAAGTAACTTCTTGCTATCCATATTTGAATTCAAGACTTCTCTAATTTGAAATTTACGAACACAATTCATCTTATTTGAGAGGATCCAATTAATCCACACGCCAAATACTCCTTTTACTCTAAATAGGAGAAATATCTCATTTATCTTTAGGTCAACTTCAACGATCCCTATAAGTATTATTTTGTTTTTAACTTTTAGTTAGATCTCTAATAGATCCTTCTATCATTATATACATATCAAGCAATTTTTCTCGTAAGAACTTAAAGAAGAGTAGAAAAAATGAATTTTTAATGATTGAAGATGAAGATCAACCTATACAAATCTTTCTTTAATTTGTAGGTCTAATTATCTAATCTTTCATAGTAATCGAATATTTGATTTATAATAAAAAGTATAATTTGAATCCTTTAGCAAAATAGTTTTAAAAAATAATTAAATTAAATTATTTTATTTTGTAAATTTTAAAATTTAATTAAATATCATTCTATTACTAATAAAGACATCATACATATTTTTTTTCTTTCTAAAATTAAATTTAAAATATTAATGTTTGCAAAATTAATGTTAGTCGTACTCATGAATATATTTGATATTTTGTTGAAAACACTCAATTAGTTTTCTGTTTTTAATTTATCTCATAAAAACAAATCTCATTAGAGGAGGTAACAATAGGAAAAATGTGAAAATCAAGACTCTAAAATTATTAGAAATGAGTCTATAAAAAAATTATAAAAAAAATAAATAACAAAATAAAAAAAAACATAAAAATAAAAGAATAAAAGTTGGGATAAGTCATGTGAATGGGCATAAGGCAAGTAGGTCCATGCCAATGATATATAGAAAATAATAAATTATTGAGGAAAGTTTATTTTGAAAAAATAATAAATCATTTGAATGGGCCTAAGACATGTAGGCTCATGCCATTGAGATAGAGAAGATAATAAATTATTAAGGAAAATTTATTTTGAAAAATAATAAATAAAAATGAAAAAAACATAAAAATAAAGAAAAAAGATTAGGCCACATGCATGATGAAAGCAAGCTCACCGGTCAATTTGTGTGTTGAGAACACAGTTGAAATTGTATTTTTTTAAAATTTAATTGTTTTAGCTTAAAAATATTTTTTTATATATTTTTAAATTGTTTTAATGGGACAGGGTTAAAATAATTTTTTTAAAAAAATATATATTATTTTAAAATATTTTAAAATAAAAAATATTTTAAAACAATAACTACTATCACACTCTAAAATATGAGTTCAATTCATTTCAAAATAAAAAATGAAAAAAATAAAGCAAGGCATTCTATACAATTCTCGAACACTAAGGACTAAAACAAATTTAAAATTTTAAAAATCATTTATTGTTTCTTAAGAAAACTATCAGATCTGGAGAATTAGATTTTGTCTCCTTTATTAATTGAGTTACGATGCGCGCATGCACGCCCACACACACACACATACATGGGAGAGAGGCGTGTTTTAACTAGTCCACTCTAGATAGCATCCCTTTCCTAGATTGAAGCGTGGAAATATAGGAGTTGATATGTACAATTAGTGTTTCTATTTCATTGTAATTCTAATGGCTCACGCTAACACTCTCCCTCAAGTTGGTACATGGATATTGTTAATGCCCAACTTGTCAAGGGAGTCATGAAAAATTCTACTAGAAACTGTCTTTGTCAGTATATCTGCCAGATGGTCTTCTGATTTGACAAACATAAAACAGACAATCTTCTTTTCAAGGTTTTGCTTAATAAAATATATGTCTATCTCCACGTGTTTTGTTTGATCATGCTAAATAGGATTTTGTGAGATATCAATCACAACCTTATTGTCACAAAACAAGTTCATCTCCATGTTAGGACCGTAACCTATTTTCATTAGTAACCTTCCAAGCCATAGTAGTTCACAAAGCCCTTTTGCCATCCCCCTAAACTCGGCTTCAGCACTTGATCGAACCACCACTTTTTTCCCAATCTGCATCTGTGTATCCCTTAACATCTAAGTGGTTATTTTTATAGAACATCAGACCCTCTCTTAGTATGGATTTCAAGTAGGAAAGTATTTGAATCACTGCATTTATATGTTCTTTGCAATACTTACGACATAAGCAATATCAGGACGAGTGTGTGACAAGTAAATAAGTTTTCCCACCAGCCTTTGACATCGCCCTTTATTCGTTGGTACTTGGTCTGTGTGTTCTGTTAGTTTGTGATATTGAACTATAGGAGTATCTGCTGGTTTGCACTTTAATAATCCTACCTCGAAAAGTACATCTAGCATATACTTTCTTTGGGACAGTAATATACCCCTCCATGACTTTGCCATTTCTATTCCCAAGAAGTATTTAAGTCTACCCAGATTCTTTATCTCAAACTGGGCTAGTAATTGCTCTTTTAGTCTTGAAATTTCTTCAATGTCATCCCTAGTGATTATCATATCATCTACGTAGATGATTATGGTTGTCACCTTCTTTTTTCGATGCTTCAGGAATAAAGTGTGGTCCGCATTGCTTTAAACAAAGCCATACCTTATCATAGTTGAGCTAAATCTCCTAAACTATGCTCGAGGAGATTGTTTTAATCCATATAGAGCTTGCTCCAGCTTGCATACAACTTTAGTTCCTGAAGATGATATAAAGCCTGATGGGATCTCTATATAAACCTCTTCTTCAAGGTCATCATGGAGAAAGACATTCTTTACATCAAGCTGAAGTAGTGGCCAATCTAGATTTGCTTAAAGAGATAGAAAACTCTGATAGTATTTAATTTAATAATTGGTGAGAACGTCTCTACATAATTTATACCGTATGTCTGTATGAATCCTTTCGCCACTAGCCTCGCTTTGTATCAGTCAATTGATCCATCCACTTTATATTTAATTGAAAACACCCATTTACACCTCACTCTCTTCTTCCCTTCAGACTGCGGTATTAACTTCCATGTATTATTTTTCAGTACGACTTCCATATCTTCTTGTATAACTTGTGCCTATTTAGAGTCGGCAAAAACGTCCTCTATATTATCTGGAATATGAAAAAAAGATAATGTCTTGGTGAAGTTCTGAATCAGATCAGATGGATGTTGGGTGCTCACATAATTAGCAATAGGGAATTTGGACCGCCTTTCTTCTATATCAGGGGAGTACCTATTAGGTGGTTTTCCTCTATTGTGTCTGAAAGATAACACATAATCTACAAGATTATTTAAGTCAGAAGTATATGGAGGGACAATAGGAGAGCTTACCTCAGGATTGTTCTCAGTAGGAGATTCAGGTACTGTAGAGAGAGGGGTTGATTGGGTTTCTTGATTCAAAAGCTCCCTATTAAGCTGATATTTATGTATTCCTTCAACGACATTTTCAGGCTCCCCTAGTTGTCTGTCGTTAGCATGTGTTGTACTGTCATCAATGGCAAGTGCTGGATTATCATCAACAGGGTCTGTTGGATTACTAATAGTGGTAGTTGTAAGGTCTGCAGGGTCTACTGAATTATTAGTAGTGCTAGTTGTAGTGTCTGCTGAATTATTGGTAGTGCTAATGGTGGCTGGAGTTTTCATGTACAATTCAAATCTTCACTTCTAGACTCTCTCTAAAGGACTGAGTTGGAGACCATAGGAGAATAGAAGTGTTCAGACTCAATAAAGGTAGCATCCATGGTAATGTAGAGTCTTTTGTTAATAAGATCAAAGCATTTGTAGCCTTTCTTATTTATTCCATAACCCAGAAACATACATTTAACAGCACATGAATCAAGTTTAATGCATTGGTTCTTATGAAGATGAACAAAAACCACACATCCAAACACGCGAGGTGGGAGCAACAACATGGTAGATAGTGCAACATAAGAGGAAAACACTTGCAAGGGAATTTTGAATTACAGGACTTTAGAGGGCATTCTGTTAAGTAAGTATATAGTCGTACTCACCATATCATCATAGTGATAAGTTGGAACATTTTTGTCGTAAAGAAGAGCACAAGATGTTTCCAGGATGTGGCAATTTTTCTGTTCAGCCACACCATTCTATTGTGGAGTCAGAGCATAAAAAGTTTCATAGAGAAGACCTTGTTGTTGGAAGAATGCTTTGAACAGATGGTTGATGAACTCCCCTCAATGGTCTAACCAAAGAACTCATATTTTGGCTAAAAATTGATTTTGAATCATGGTGTGAAATGCTTGGAATATTGGGAACACCTCTTTCTTTGTCTTCATTAGGTAAAGCCAAGTCATTCGGGTGAAGTCATCTATAAATATAACAAACCAACAATGGCTAGTTGCAGTAGTTTGTGGAGAAGGTCCCCAAACATCGGAGTGTATTAGAGCAAAAGGAATATTGTTTTTATTCAAACTTGCATAATAAGATGTTTTGTGGCTCTTAGCTAGGGTACAAGTTTTACAATTAAATTCAATATCCTTTGATTGTAAAAATAAGTTTGGAAATAGGTGTCTTAGATATCCAAATGATGGATGCTCAAGGCGACGATGCCATAACCATATTTCTTGTTCCTTACTACTAAGTTGATGGTGTACGTGATGTGCTTTCCCATTGTTGAAATCATTAAGGTAGTATAACCCCTCTCTCTTAGTACCACACCCAATAATCTCCTTGCTGAGAAAATCCTGAAGAAAACAAACATTAGAGTATATTAGTACCACATAATTGAGTTCTTCAGTTACTTTACTTACATAGATTAATTTATTTAATAACGAAGGAACAATAAGAGTGTGGGATAAACTGAGTGAGGTGAAATTGACACAATTCCAACTCCTGTAACTGGATACCCGACTCCATTTGCATTTGCAATACAAGTCCTCTATGGTTGAGTTGTGTATGAGAAGTCTGCAAGATCAAAGGTCATATGGTTTGTAGCCCTAGAGTTGATAATCCACTCATTTTCATCATGATGGCTAGAACTATAGAAATCTTTTCCACAGTTACCTGGTGCCTTAGGAGTGGAGAAATTTACCACAATGATAAATGAGAATTGAGGTTTTGTCATGACTGTTGTAGCTCTACCAATGCCTTCATCAGGTGTTGTGTTGCCTTTTTTCTTCCTAGCTTACAGTTTATGCCACTATTCAGGGTACCCATGTAACTTGAAGCATGTCTCACGAGTGTGTTTGGTGTTTTCATAGTATTTATATTTTCCCTAATTGAAAGGTCCCTTCAGTTTAGAGGATGAGTTATGCTTTCTCATTACCAGCGTTAGTGATTGGCCATTAAGCTTTTTATGGCTATAACAACACCACTAGTTATGGTTTCTGCCTTGCTATCATCACTGCTTGTCGAGTATCCTCTCTTCTAACATGAGCATAAGCCTGCTCAATTATAAGAAATGGTTTTAATTGGAGAATGTCATTACGAATATTATCAAGTCGATCATCCAATCCATCTAAGAAAATAAAAACTCTTTCCTCTTGTATCAGAGAGTTATATTTTTGTATGTCTATTGCACACTCCATGGGATTGAGGCGTTGAAAATCTATCTCACACCATACCTCTTGTAAATCATTGTAATATTTTTCGGTTGATCCTTCTCTCTGTGGCATCTGAGTTATCCTATGTTGAAGTTCATAAACCTGTGACAAGTCAATTCCAATAAAACATATAGTTGCAATGGCATCCCACACCTATTTTGCTGTTGGGAAATGAATGAAGTTTGCAACAAGTGATTGATCCATTGAGTTAATCAACCACCCTTTCACCACGGAGTTCTCAGTGCACCATTTAAAAAATGTCGAATCTGCTTCTGAGGGTTGAGGGAAGTATCCATTAATATACCCCAATTTGGTTTTGGCTGAGATGTTCATCTTAACCGCCTGGGACCATAAAACATGGTTGGATCCATCCAACTTAATGCTGATTGGTGCTGCAGAAGAGTCATTGATAAGTAGTTGTGAGGTATCTTGGACTTTTATCAAAACCTCTTTCATCTTGGTCGTAAAGTTGTCAAGCATGGAGTCTGTTAGGGGATTTTGTGGCTGAGCCAAATTGGTGGAATATTTAGCCATGAGGTTAGAGTTATTGAGTCAATTCTCTGTTAGGGTACATAAATCCCTAAACTATGCTCTGATACCATGTCTGATCTGGAGAATCAGATTTTGTCACCTTTATTAATTATATATATATATATATATATATATATAGAAGAGAGTTGCTATGTAGAGTAGACTAGTTAAAACATACCTCTGGAGGTATGTTTTAACTAGTCTACTCTACATAACAGCCCTTTTATAAATTAAAGCCTGGAAATATAGGAGTTGATATATACAACTAGTGTTTCTATTTCATTGAAATTCTAATGGCTCACACTAACAAAAACCATGTCATATTAATAAAAAAAATATCTTAAAATAACGTTGTTTATTGTTTTGAGCATTGTAGCTAGATTATTTCAATTATTCTTAATAACGCTTTGTACAATGAAGAATATTTCATGAACTCCATAAACATAAAATAAGCAATAAAAAACTAAATTTAATTACCATTTCTTTTATTACGTCCATTGTGTCTTTTACGTCATTCATTCACCAAAAAAGTAGTGGTAATTGGTGAGGTGTAAATATCTTTATAATAGTGGTGAGGTGTGAATTACCACTACTTTCCAATAGAATAATGTTGTACTTAATATATGGTTTCTTGAGAGATATTATTATATATTTGTTGTGCAAACTTTTATGGAGGTTACCTTTTAAGAGAGAAATGTTCATGTTATAGAAGACATGTAATACAAATTGCAAAACTAACCTATTATTTGATAAAGGTGAAGTGCTCAATGATTGTGAAAAGAGTGATCATAAATCCGTGACTAGGTTTGAAACCTGTTTCAAAAGCATGATCATACAAAGTAGCTTCTTGATCGAGATAAATATTATAGAGATTGGGATAATCTCATATATGATGAGATATATGTGGATTGATATTATCCACTAATTTATGATATTTATTTTGATGATGCTAATGTTGATGATAATATCATAAATAGTGATATGAATGGTTGTGATGTTATTATTGATGATTTCCTTATTAATAAATTAGAGGTTGAGTGAAAAGAAAACATGGAAGATGCTCAATAAAAAAAAATTATTGATTTAAATTATGTTGACCATTTTGATTACAAGTTTATTATTATCACAAAGATAGATGTATTCAAGAGTTATATGGATACAACACATATTCATGAAGCAAGTTTAAGATTTGCAATTTCTTACTCTAGAAGCCAACGAGGGAAGAAATAATTTGTTAATTGTTGTTTCTTATTCAAGTTTTAAAATGAAAGGACTAAAGTTGATGTTTAAATTGTTATACACTTGAACCAAAGAAAGAAAATGGGTTGGCGAGTAATTATTAGACATCCTGAGATCAAAGCAAATGTAATTTGAACTCGAGGACGGGTTCTTTTCAACTTGTAGAGACTAAAACAAGAGATTTTCTTCCAATATGCATCTTATATTAATGAGTATTACTTTCAATTTGACCATTGGATATAACTGAAATTTTGATCAAGGGTTCCAAAACCTTGTTTTCTTAAGGTTAAATAATTCCATCCCATCAAAGTTCAAGAAGGCCTTCAAATAAGGCATAAAAGTTATTGTTTGAGATTTTTTATACTTCCTAATTGTTTTAGGATTCCTTTTCTATTTGTTTTAGAATTTTTATTTTATTTTTTCAGCTTTGTTTAGGATTTTTATATATTTTCCTTTATTTTCAGGTTTTCAAGTTTGTTTAGGTTATATTTCATATTTATTTTAGAAATTGTAAACCTTTTACAAAGATATATTATTTTAGGAGAAATTTTCAGTACTAAAAATATGAATTAGGATTCTATGTGATAATTTTATTCCATTTTATTTATGTCTTCCTAGCTAGTTATTTTCTTGTTTCTATTTCTGTCTGCATTAAATAAAGACTGAAATTATAAAATATTTAAAGGGATATTTGTAAGAAAAAATAACTTGATTATATGCTTGTTATGTCCAATATGTCCTTCAGTAAAAACTCATTTTTATCATTATGCAACTAAACAGATTTTTGTTTATCGTGTCTATATGTTTTCTGCCGTAGTACGCCCACCGAACACTATTATGTAATTAAGCTGACCCAATTCAGTTGATCAAGCTAGTTGCACCCTAGTATCTAGCACCAGCCCTTGGACAATTTGTCTATAAAAGGGTGCAACTAGCTTGATCAACTGAATTGGGTTGATTGTAATCAAGGTTTGTACTCATAGCAATGGCTGTACCATCTCTTCTAGCTACCGCCGCCTTTCTTCTTGTTCTGAAAGCGAACATGATCATGGGTGCTCCATATTGTGGACCGGTTATTGTGGCTAGTGATTTTGATCTAGTCCAGGTCGCATTGAACCTGGAATTCTTGGAGGCAGAGTTTTTCTTAATCGGTGCAAATGGTGAAGGTCTTGACACCATTGCCCCGAACCTGGCCCAAGGTGGACCTCCTCCAATTGGGGCTAGGAAGGCTAATCTTGATTACACCACTCATCGAATTATTCAGGAGTTTGGCTTTGAGGAAGTCGGTCACATTAGGTTTCTCCTCTTGCTTTCTTAGTTTAGGACAACATATATACAGTGGATAAATTTTAGGAAATGTAAGACTGGGCGTCGCATTATTCATGACAATCATGACTTTATTTTTTCTATTCATGCATAGACATACTTTCCTGTTTCCTCTATTTTCGGATCTCGGTAAAATTATTTCTCTGCATTGAATTTGATAATTGAATCAGGTGTTGAATCTAAATTTTATTTAAAATACAGTAGGTGAGTGATTCTCAATTATATATATATATATATATATATATATATATATATATATATATATATATATATATATATATATATA